>Ga0102940_1000081_pt1 | contig 63070 bp, 39 predicted proteins | sample SalPonR2_C_D1_MG_FD_78215 | JGI IMG/M metagenome (GOLD analysis project Ga0102940, IMG submission 78215) | Salt pond soil microbial communities from South San Francisco under conditions of wetland restoration - Salt Pond MetaG R2_C_D1_MG | ecosystem: Environmental > Aquatic > Marine > Intertidal... | reverse complement strand
ATAGTTATGTAGTGCTTAAGCTTAGGTTGAATTCGAAGGTTAAAGGTTAAAGTCCCAAGGTTAAAGTCATGTCACATTTTAACCTTTACCCTTTTTACTTTATCCTTTTGCCCAGAGCAAATCGCCTATATTCATCCGCGTTCTGGTGCGCCTGAGGCGCATGGGCATTTCATGTTTATTGATTTTTTCGGCCATAGCCAAACAAAAGTAACACCAGCATCAGCATTAGGCCCCAGGCCATAAAATTGTAGAGGCCGGTATCCAAAGGACTAACCGGGGGAATCCCGTAAGACTCACCTGAGCTGGTCGTATTAGCCATTAGAATCACCGGAATCATATAGGGTAAGGTAAATGGGAAAACACAAACGACCAGACTCATGATATTAGACCGCCGAATGGAGCCAATGCCCATTTTTTCACCCGTCTTTTCCGCAAACTCGGCCACCGTCAGGATCGCAACGATACTGTGGGTAGTCAGTAATACGGACAAGGTGGTACTCCCAGCTATCCAGGCCTCTGTCCTCGCAGCAGTTTGACTATTTTGGGCGGCTTTTTCCACCAGGCTATCCATAATACCACTACGCTTTACCGTTTCTACCATCCCCATCAGCAGAATGGTGAAAAAGCTAATCCCTACCGCCCGGTTAATCCCATCAATAATAAAAGAGCGAGCCGTAAAATTATCCGGATCAATGGATAGCAATTGTTCGGGTGACAATAAACCTAATGCCAGGCTCAGTACAATACCAAATACCAGGCCGGTCAGTAGTCCCTGCATGAGATGACTTCCCTTCAGAAAAAGATAAATGATCAATGCGGGTACTAGTAGCATCGGCAACCCCCTCGAAGACCCCTCCAGAGTACTGGTAGCCTGCTCAGTCGTTCCGGAAGCAAACCAGGCCATTAGAAAATAAGCGATCAGGGCTAAAACAGCCGCCGGAAGTACGTACCGAAGCCGGCTACGCACCGTCGGCCCGATTTCTGCTTTTTGACTCAGGGCACTGGCAATGGTCGTATCCGAAATGGGCGCAAAAAAATCACCAAAGGTAGCCCCACCAATAATCGCTCCCGCCAGGACCGATAAGGGAGCACCAAGCAAACCACCCGCCGGGTAAAGTATTGGTCCGCAGATCAGAATAGTAGCAAAACTCGAACCGGTGGAGAGCGACACCACAACGCAAATCAAAAAAGCAGCTACCACAAAACCTGCCCCCTTTAATTGTAGCTGATCGGCCAGCCAGGTCAATGCCTCCACAAAGCCCGTCTCAGTCATCAGCACTCCAATACAGGAAGCCAAAATCCAGGCGGTAATCATCACCATCACAATGGGCTGAGACATCCCTTCCAGGACCACCGCACTAAAGCGCTTCCGATCCTTTGCCAGGAAAAGTCCCACACTTAGGGCCAATAGGATCACCGGCCAGAAGCCGCGCTCGTCGGGAGCGCCAGAAAGGGCAATCCAAATTACCCCCGATAAAAAAATCAGGAAAGGTAATAATGCCCCTAGGTAAGCACCATAAAATAGTAAGGGACCTTTATCTTTTGTCGTTGTCATCATTCAGGTTGTACTTCATAATGATACCGTGCTTCCCGGTTTTATCTCGCTCTAATTCATATACGGGACCCGCCGGGCCCGCTGCCCGATCGACGATGGCTTTAACCATAGCCAGGTCTTCTGCATCCAGACCGAATTGGGTGATCTGTGGCAATTTAGCCAAATGCTTCCGGTTACGGGCACCAATGATCAAGCCCCCCACCCGGGCCTTTTGTAAAACGTAGCGACTAGCTACCGCAGCTATGTCTACCCGATGCTTATCCGCAATCTTTCGAAGTACTCGTAGTAGCTGCTGAAACAGCTCGTAATCACCAAATTCTTCGATAATTAATCGATATTTGGTCAGAGAGCGATTTTCTAGTGGAGGCCTCGGGTCGGTCTGGTCCAGGTAGCGATCGGTCAAAAAGCCACCCGCCAGTACCCCGTAGCACAAATAATACATATCCTCTTCGGCCATCAGCGCATTAGAGTCGGCCTCCGGACGGTGATCCAGGACAGAGTACTGCGTCTGGTTGCTGACGAAAGAGACACCCGCAGCAACCATCTCCTGGATGTGTGCCGCATCAAAGTTGGTAATACCCAGATAACGAATTTTGCCCGCCTGCTGAAGTTCTGACAAATGCACCGCGGTATCCACGTAGCCCGGAAATTGATAATCCCACCAGGCAAATTGCACCAGATCGAGCCTTTCCACGCCTAATCTGCACAAGGAACGATCAATAATTTTTTCCGTGTCTTTCTTTGTAAGATTCGCCAGGGCATCGTAATCGGGTACGTACTTCGTGTGTACCTGCACCGGTGGTAGTTCACCACTGCGAAAAGCATCGCGATAGGTAGCCAAAAAATGACCGATCAGTTCTTCTACACCGGTGTAGATGTCCGCACAATCAAAGGTGGTGATGCCTGCCCGTACGAAGGCGTACATATCTTCAATGGCCGTCTGGGGGTCAATGTCGCCGTGGCCACCGGCCAGGTGCCAACCCCCTTTAATAATTCGGGAGATGGAGTAATCGGGACGTAGTTGGATGCGCGGTATGGTTGTTTGCATATTAATCAGGAATGTTTGTCTGGAACAGTGCATCAAAGGCATCAATCGGAATCGGCCCCGCTTGCATGATGGTGTCCATAAAGCGTTTGAGCTCGAAGCGATCGCCCAAGCGCTCCTGTTCGCGTTTTAATAGTTCTTTAAACTGTTGCCCACCCCAAAAGTACGAAGTAAGTTGCATGGGAGAACGCATAATTCGTCCCCAGAGACTTTTGGCGAATTGGGGCGCCAGCAGGGAAGTTTCCGTAGAGAATTGCATCACCTGCTCTGGTGTCCAGCCCTTACAGTGTACTTGCATAGAGGTATAGGCCCGGTTAGCATTTTCCAGGCGCTTACGCAAATGAGCCAGATAAGTCAACTTACGCTCTGCTTCCCAGCCGGCATCCAGCAGCACCTTTTCTGTAAAGGTAGCCCAGCCCTCAATGTAGGGAGAATAGGGAAATAGCAGGCGCAGCGGGTGGGGTGTTTCCCGGCTGATTTTTATTTGCATATAATGGCCGGGGAAAAGTTCGTGAATAACAATCATCCGGTTGAAAGGCTTATTAAAAGAAGACCAGAAATCAATTTGCTCCTGCTCCGGCAGCGTATCCGGAATAGATGGCAGGTAGAGCGTCGTCACGGGATTGGGATCAAAGGGTCCGGCACTATCGACCCAGCCAATTCGGGCTGCAGGACCCGCACTTTCGGGTGCATTTTCAATGCGAAGGGTCTGGTAGTCCGGTAAGGTGGCAATATTCTGCTCTTCAATAAAGGTAATGGCGGTCTCCGCCAGGTCTAGCCAAAAGGCTTTGTACTCCACACCGTTCTTCGGAGCGTCTTTTTCCATATCAGTGAAAGCGCGGGTGATCCACTCTGCCTCCGGAATATTTTCCTGGGGATAAGTTTCAAGCAAGTATTGCCGAGCGACTTTCTTAATGATACGCCGGGTCTCCTCAATCTCATCCAGGGCTATTTGTTCTAATACTTGAGGGCTTAGCTGCCCATCCGTGTAGAGATCCAGTTGACGGGTATACTCCTCGAGGCCCAAGCGGGGGGATGGTTCTTTGGCGCTGGATAATAATTCAGTTTGAACGTAAGTTTTCAGGCCCTCCAATTGTCCGATATAGCGCTGTAGCTTAGTAGAGAAATCAGGACAGGCCGCTTCCAGATTTAGCTGATCCATTTGTTGAGGCAGTTCTTTTTTGAGATAGCTTTGCAATTCTTCCAGGCTGCGCAGTCCGCGTTCTGCATCATCTTTGTCCAATTCCTGCAAGTTTTCATGGGCCGCTTTTACTAGCTTTTCCGAGGCGCTCAGGCGACTGCACAGTAGTCTTGCCCGCTCCGAACCAGTTAGATAACCGGTACTCAGCACGGTGGTCCAGGCCGTACCTAAGGCCCCTGTGTACAGACTCAGTTTATGTTTATGAGGCGCCTGCCGTTTCCAGCGATCTATCTCTTCCCGCATTTGCTGCCGTAGTAGACGGGTATTGATGGGGTAATCTTTTGCGTAAGCCGACTGGGGATCATTCAGTTGGCGCAAACCTTTTTGATTATATCTCAACCAGGCCTCCAGATTTTCACCCGTATAATCCTCAAAGCGAAAGATGTATTCGTGATTACCCAATGCCGTGGCTCGCGAAGGGTAGAAATTTTTCCAGGCCAGGGAATAATCTGTCCCCAGGTTTTGGGCTTGACCCGGCCCCGAACACAACAGGAAGACCAGAATAAAATGGATGATTAGGTTTTTCATACGCTTATTTACTTATCGGACGAATATAGAAAATCACACCTTCTTCACACCTATAATTGTAATCGGAATCGCATTAAGAGCCGCATTACCCGATACCGGATCAAGGTGTTGCTCATCGGCCAGATCATTATAACTCACCCCGGCGTGTTGGGTAGCTACCTGTAGACGAACACCGGGCTTGTGGTGTCCCCAGCCGTGCGGGATCGAAATCGTACCTGGACCCACCTCCTCACTGATTTCTGCCGGAATTTCAATACGATTCACCCGAGACTGGATTTCAAGCAGGTCGCCCGTCTGGACGCCATGCCGGGCAGCATCTTGTGGGTTGATTTGTGCCACACAGATTTTTTTACCTTTCACCATACGATAGCTATTGTGTAGCCAACTATTCATGGAGCGCAAATCGCGTCTGCCGATGAGGAGCAATTGCTCCGGAGACAGGATGGGCTTTTCCAGGGCAGCCAGGGCATTTTTAAAGATATCGGGGAAAAGATCAAGCATCTGATCCGCTGTTTGTAGTTTACCCCCCAGATCTTTTACGGACAGGGGCCCCAGGTCAATTCCATGCGGTTGTGCTTTTAGATCCTTGAGTTGGTAGTCATAGGCGCCCTGACTTAATAATTGATCTAGGACCTGAACCAGGGTGGGCTGAAAAGGTACGGAAGCTTCCCTACCCTCTCGTTGAGCCCGTTCCTTTTCCACGGCCACACTTAAGCGGCTGAAGATTTCCCAGTCGAAGAGGGTACCGGACGGCTTTTCCACTACGGGTTCAGAGTAGTTAATAGTATTGTGAATCGCTAAATTATGGAAGGGAATACCCAAATGTACCGTTTCCAGACCAGTGGCGGGTGGTAGAATGAGGTCGGCGTGGCGAGTGGTCTCATTGAGGTAGATATCGATCGACAACATGAACTCAAGGGAAGACAGGGCCTGCTCTACCTGTTGACCATTGGTGGCCGAGAGCACCGGGTTACCACAAGAGGTGATAAAGCCCCGCATCTGTCCTTCGCCGGGCGTAAGGATATCCTCGGCTAAGGTGGCGGCAGGCAATTCGCCACCGTATTCCGGTAAGCCGCGTACCCTGGAATGCCAGCGAGCAAAACGCTTCTTACCGGACTTCTTCCGGGTTAAATCAATGGCCGGACTGCTAAAGACCACACCACCCGATTGAGCAAAATTACCACTGAGAATATTGAGTAGATTAATTACCCAGTGGCAAAGAGAACCGTGCTCCGTCACCGAGACCCCTAAACGGCCGTAGCAAATCGCCGTGGGCGCCGCCAAGAAGGCATCACTGAGTTCAATAATTTTACGTTCCGGTATTCCGGTAATATCTGCAGCAAAGGCTGGCGTATAGGCTTTGACCGCACTTTTGATGGCTTCCAATTGCTCTTTTTTGACAAAATCCTGTGCACTGTTTAATTGGACTTTATCCTCGTAGAGGGTCCGGTGAAGCATGGCCAATAAGAGCCAGATATCCGTCCCCGGCCGAATGAACAAATGTTGGTCGGCTTTGCGGGCAGTGCGGGTTTTACGTGGATCAACGACCACTACTTTCCCGCCTCGCTCCTGAATTGCTTTTAATTCGCCGGCTACATTGGGCGCCGTCATTAAACTACCGTTCGAGACCAGAGGATTCCCCCCTAGAATCAACCAGAAATCAGTGCGTCTGATATCCGGTACGGGAATTAAAAATTGATGGCCAAACATAAAATCAGCCGCCAGGTGGTGCGGCAATTGGTCCAGTGAAGTAGCCGAATACCGGTTTTTTGTTTTCAAACTGCGCACCAATCCTCCAGAAAACAACAAAGAGCCTACATTGTGCACCGTTGGGTTCCCCTGGTAAATACCGATGGTATTAGAACCGTACTGCTCCTGAAGACTTACCATTCGCTCGGCAGCATAATCAATCGCTTCCTCCCAGGAAACCCGTACCCAGTCCCCATTGATTTTGCGCAGTGGATAGCGCAGACGATCCGGGTCTTCGTGTACATCTTTTAATGCGTAAGCCTTGGGGCAAATATGCCCCCGACTAAAAACATCTTTTTCATCCCCTTTTATGGAAACGATTTTATTGTCTTCTACCTCAATGGCCAGGCCACATAGAGCCTCACAGATATTACAAGTACGATACTTGAGCATGCTATTTTTTTGGTGAAATAAGTTATACAATTCAATTAGATAATCCCTACCACCAGCCCAGTACTTTCCACCAGAGTAAACCTACTCCGAGCCAGACCATCAGGTGAAAAAGGCTAATCACAAAGCCAGTAGAAAACCACTTCGGTGCCTCTACGTACCCCAATCCAAAATAGATAATCACCGGACCGGAAGAATAATTAGTCGTACATCCACAAAGGCAGGAAAAATAGGCAAAAACGGCGGCAGCCACTAGCGGCTGACCATTAACGGCAAAACAGACGGCCAGAAAAGGGGCAGCCATAGAAGCAATGTGTGCCGTCAGCATGGAAAAAAAATACATAGAATAGAAGTAAATAACCCCCAGGATGAGGACGGCATTCAAACCCGAAATACCCTGAATGGAAATACTAACCTGTCCTACAAACCAGTCAATAAACCCGTATTCTAACAACATATTTGCCATGGCCAGCAGGCCACCTAACCAAATTAAGGTGTCCCAGGCCTTATCGTTGCGAGTCACCTGCTCCCAGGTTTGGGTTTTAGAAATCAATAAAATCAGGACACCAATTAAAGCAACCGTAGTGGTACCCAAACCGTGGAGGAATTTAGTCGCCCAAAGGAATACAAGGAACACCAGTACGCCCAGCATTACCTTTTCCCCCAGGCTCATCGGCCCCATCGCTTTTAATGCCTGCCGGGCTTTAAGCTGGGCCGCTCTGCCATCGGTCAGGCTGGGCCGCACCAACCAGTGTATCAGCTGGGGCAGAAAAATTAGGGATATCATACCCGGTACGATAGCTCCCAGGGCCCAGGTTCCCCAACCGAATTCCATCCCGTATACGTCCTTAACGGCTTTTGACACCAGGGGATTCGCCGCCATCCCGGTCATAAACATAGAGGCAGCAATCAAATTGGCGTGACTGCCAACCAGACTGAGGAAAGCACCCGCTTTTTCGGGATCTTTTTGATTGGTTGAGCCTAGAGAATGGGAAAGAGAATTAACAATCGGCGCGTGTACTCCTCCTCCTCGAGCCGTATTGGAAGGCATTACCGTAGCCAGGACAAACTCAGATGTACAGATGGCATAGGCCAAGCCCTTAACGGTTTTGCCGAGTTTACTGACCAGGAGCAGGGCGATTCGTTTTCCCAGCCCGGTATTAATCATCGCTTCCGCTAAAATAAAAGCTGCGACCACTAACCAAACTGTTGTGTCGGCAAAACCAGACAAAGCCTCTTTCAGTGTCAGCACATTGGTGGCTGTCAGAATTAGAAGCCCCATCAGTACCATCATACCGATCGGGAAAACCCTTAGTATAAAACTGAGGATGACCGCAATAAATACACTAAAAACATATAGGCCCTTGACCGGCACCTCGAGACTGTATCCAAAATACAGTACGGCTAAAGCGATAGCAATACACAAGCTTAGTTTGATAATCGTCTGCAAATCATAGTGGATTTGCCAGCAAGTTAATAAAAATACTACTCAACGGTCTCTCCCAGCACCAAATGCATTTCGTCAGCTGAAAGATAAGCATTGTATTGAAAAACGATCTCGTAGGCCGGATTCAGAATAACAAAAGCGGGATAGCTTAGTTGACCCTCCATGCTAGCCAGTGCCAGGGCTAATTCGTGAGTGCCACTGTTACGCCCGCTGGGTTGATAAGCAAAGCGATGCCCCTTAAAATTGACGGCCTCTCGCTGTTCTGCATCAAAAGATATAAAATAGAACTCCTGATTCAATTGTTCTACTACCTCCCTATTTCGAAAGGTAGTTTGTTCCATACTTTTACAATACCGACACCAGTCCGTGCGAAAAAGAACCGCAATGGGGCGTGGCTCCTGCTCCATCAAGCTATCCAATTCGGCAAAACGGTAGGTCTGTAGTTGAGCAATATGGATGGCGCTGCTTTTGGATGCGCCACAAGCAGACAGGATTAGCAATGGGCCTATTACCCAAAAAAACGTATTATGCATAGTCTAAGATTAAGAACACTGTAACCATCCTCTACTCCCTTTAAGCTTATCTCCCCTAATCCAAATTATACCGTACGCCCAGAAACCCCCGTATTCCCTGGTTGGGTGCAAAGACATAAGAAGGATCGAAGGTCAGTGCATTGGGATTATTAGCGGTTGCCAGGACATTCCCCCGTTGATCAAATTCCACCTGTCGATCGAAAGGATCAAAGCTACGCGCGATGATGGGAGCTTCCTGATTTTTCCAGGGTGTCCAGTTGAGCAGGTTTTTCACACCGCCGTAGATTTCTACTTTCTCAAAGCCTTTATAAGTGAACTGTACATTCTGAATACTCCACCAGGGCGAATACTCGGGTCTGGGATCCAGTTCGCCCAACAGCGGTAAGCGCATCGGACCGTAGACATTTCCCGTATAATCTACGGACCACTTATTTTGCGCAAAGCGATAGGAGATCGACCAGGTACCCGTAAATCGTTCGGTCAGAATCTGACGCTGTCTTACCCCCTCTTCTTCGGTCGTTACATCCATCAGGGTAGCGCCGAGCAAGAAGGACAAGCCACTCGGTAGCTCCAGATCAGCATTCAGGCTCATACCCTGCGTTACCGCAAAACCGTCCAGGTTATCATAAATGATTTGGTTGCTATTGGTTTCGTAATCGGGGAAAATAGCGTTGGTAAAATGGGTATACCAGGCGGAAAAATCTAAGCTGGCCATGCCACCGTTATCCAGATACATTTTCTTGATATAATTGGCATTAATATTATAGGAGCGCTCCGGATTTAGGGCTTCGGTGATCACCACTTCGCGCGCGCCGGTTAGGGCGGCGTGATCTTCCGTAAACAGATTGACTACGCGGAAACCCGTTCCGGCATTCAGGCGGAAGATATCGTTTGGCGTAATCGACCACTTGTAGGCAAACCGAGGGGTGAAGATGTTCCCGTGGTCATTATTATAATCATAACGCAGGCCCAGAAGAAATTTGTGGCGCTCGTCCAGTCGGATTTCATCCTGAATAAAAATACCGGGCAGCCATATTTCGTCGGGATCATTCTCCGGACTGCTGGCTTCGCCCCCAGTAGCAGGGGTATTATCGTCGTAATATGTGTAGCGAAGGGCCGTTCCTAGTAGTAGATCGTGACGTCCCAGGTTCTTGTCCCAGGTCAACTGCCCAAAAGCGATGTTCTGCTGGCCCAGGTAGGGCATATCCCCATAGACCGAATTCTGGTCATGACCGTTGGCTGAAAAAGAGAACAGGAGGTTTTCCGTCGTAGGTAATTCGTATTGCCCTAAAAGTTCCCAGCGATTGGTCGTGATCGCTTCCCCGTAAATCTGATCTCCCCCACGGTATGCCGGTGTCCAATTCATTTCGCCGCCCCAGCGGTCTTCCCAGTAGTAGCGCCCCGCCAGCGTAAATAGTCGATTATTTTTTCTTTTGAAACTCCATTTCTGAAAAACGGAAGCTCGCTCTACCAGCGTAATATCCGTGAAATTATCACCATTGTTATCAATGGGCTGATCGTAGTTAAAATAGTTCAACCCCGTCAGTACCGAGGCATTCCCGCCCAGGTTAAAGCGAAATCCCAGATCGGCATTGTACTCGGCCCAACTTGTTCCCATTACATCAGCTGTGACCAGCGGCGCCTTTTCCGGTGTTTTGGTAATGATATTGATCAGGCCCCCGATCGCCTCACTTCCGTATAAAGAAGAGGCCGGACCTTTAACAATCTCCGTACGCTCGATCATAGCGTTAGGGATACCAAATAGACCGTAAACCGTTGCCAGACTACTTACAATGGGCATTCCGTCGATCAAAACCATGGTGTAAGGCCCCTCCAGGCCGTTGATGTGGATATCCCCCGTATTACAGACCTGGCAATTCATCTGGGGCCGCACCCCGTTGACGTTCTGTAGCGCTTCGTAAATATTCGGCGTGGGGTTTTTCCTGAAAAAGACGGGATTATATACCTCCACGGGCACTGGACTCTCCAGACGGTTGACTTCTTTCATGGTACCCGTAATCACCACTTCGTCCACATTTTTAAAAGCGGTGATCAGAGAAATATCCAGCTGCTTTTGCTCACCTTCGGTAAAAGATACCGGAATACGTTTGGTTTCGTACCCCAGATAAGAAACCAATAAGGCGTAATCTCCCGCCGGAATCTCCTCCAGAGAAAATATTCCTTCTTCATCGGCCGTGGTGCCGAGGTCCGTATCCACCAGGATAAGGTTTGCAAAAGATAAAGGACTACCCTCCCCTTTGGCGTTCACGGTACCTGATAAGGTGGCCGTCTGGGTAAAACCCAAGGTCGTAAACAACCATAGAATCAAAATCAATGTAATCTGACGCATATCGTAATTTTTACAATACCTGTTTTTATTTTTAGACTATACGAAACTACATTTTTAATCAGTTGAAATCAAACTTTGTTCATTTTATTCCTGGATTTTTATAGCCTTCTCACCATTAAGAAAGCCTCGCGCCCGTTGATTCACAGACACAAGGCTCTCTTCCTGTTAACTTTTTCTATAACTTATCGCTTAATAAAAATTCGAGCCGTACTAATGTTACCTGCTTTAAGGCGTAGCAGGTAAGTTCCCGCGGGTAAATCATTCACTGCTATTCGTTCCGAGGGCTGGTCCATCAGCTGTTGTCTGAGTGGCCGACCCTGCATATCCATAATCGTACACTGTACTACCTGCTTTAGATTATAATCCAGCTGTAAATAATCACTGGTCGGATTAGGAAATAGGCTAAATTCTGGTATCTCTGGTTGCGCATTGGTATTACTCACGACCTGACCGATTTCCAGATTATCCATACAGAAAAAAGCGGGAGTGTTCATCCCGAATTGTCCGACGTCGCTGGAGGTCAGCGTAAAGGCTAAACTATCAACTGATCCCAGGGCAGACAAATCCACAAAGGTCCAATCCTTGACAATATAGTCCTGGCTATTATCTGAAAAACGATAATCCGCTAGATAGAAATTTACACTGTCGGCAGATAATTCGCCCTCCGCGTAAGCCTTAATGGTCAACAAGAAGAAATCAGGATCATCCCCCGTGACGCCGCCAAACTTTTTTGAAAAAGCATCTCCGTCACGCATACTCAGATAGGCATAGGTATTATTGGTGAGATAAACACCGTCCATCTGAGCACCTGCCGCGGCTCCTTGCAGCCTCAAGCGGTTTTCTCCGGAGGAAAAAGAAACAGCATAGTTATTGGAGCCCTCTACCCCACTTCCGGTAATCGCACTGAAGGAATTGGTAAAACCCGCCGTAAGGGTATCCATTTTGCTGGAAAGCGACCAGCCCGTCCAACTATTAAATTCAACATTGTAATCGTTGGGTAAGAAGAGCAAATCGTTGGAAAAACCTCCAGTGGTCTCGCTTCCATTCAGGAAGGAATCGGCCGGTATAACAAAATCCTCAAAATCGATCAGTTCTTGAGCGGTTAATAAGGAGATAAAAAAGAGCAATAGCACCGTAAAAGTACTTTTCATAAAATCTATTTTTGTGAATAAGAAAATTGTAAGCTAATCTGAAAATGTCTTCCGGGCATGGGCCAACGCTCAATAATCACGTAGTTGCTGTCCCAAAGATTATTGATGCTGCCGTGCACTTGTATCTGGTATCGTTTCATTAAGACTTGCCAGCCCAAACCAAGTCGCCCTACCTGAAATGCAGGAATAGCTTCGTTCTGCCCCTGGGTGGCTCCGGTGTAGCGATGATGGTAAGTAAGCTGGGTATTCCTGTACTTTAGGCTTATTTTCGTAAAAAGCTGATGTACAGGCGTATACAGCAATTGAGTACCAGCCTTCATGCGGGGGCGCTCCAGGGCGATCTGATTTGTGGATCGGATATAATCGTAGCCATTTTGCCAGTCGATTTGCCCATCTGAGAAGGCGTAGTTGATATTAAGCCTTGGCTCCAGGCCCCGGCTCCATACGCGAGTGATATTATTGGCCGACCAGAAGGACTGTTCTTCCTGTATACTCCAGAGTATCCAGTTGTCAATCAAGCGATTGAAAGCAGTAATGGAGGTATTTATTCCAAGCTTACCCGCCTGCCAGACCTTTTCAAATCCTAATTCCTGGCTCCAGCCCGATTCTGCCAACAGGTTCGGATTTCCACCGGGTCTCCAATACAAATCATTGAAGGTAGGTAAGCGGTAATTACGGCTTACCTTTACTTTTAGCGAAAGCTGGGCTGGCAGCTCCCACTGTAGACCTAATGCCGGCATCAGGGGTACCAAACGACCATCCACCATTTCCTGGCGTAAACTGAACTGAAAAACTCCGGCCCGCCACCTTCCTTTCCAGGAAGCAAATAAAGCGATGCGCCATTGCTGCGGAATTTGCGCTCCGTATCCCTCGGCCCGGGCCTCCGTCAGGGTCTGCGTACTGCCCAGCAATAAGTGCTGCTGCTCTCCCAACTGCCAGCTGGCCGAAATATCTCCGAGATAGGTACGGAAACGGCTCTCGGAAGCCAGTCTAATCTGTGGATCATAGAAACCCAGGTGCTCCTCAAAAAAGCCCGCTTTCATTTCCCATTTTCCGCGACGGGTCACTTCCGTAAAATCCAGCATAAATCGCGTCGATTGATCCTGCTGATAAGCCTCGCTGCGCGTTTGGACATTCGTTGGTGGAATCTGCCGGTCGGAGGCTTGCCACCAAAAATGCGCAGCGAGAGTTTTTCGCTCATCCAGCCTCCAGTAAAAATCCTGTAAAAAGGATTGCTGAGACAAGGCGGCATTGGTCTGCTGCCTTTCCGGCAACCCACGACCCAGCGGATAGTAAAAATTATTTTGCGCCTGCCGATGGGATAATTTAGTCCTTGCCCGCCACTTTTGCCCGCCGAGGTCTAATCCCAACTGTTGCTGAAATTGCCCAAAACTACCCAGGTCCGTCCCACTATTCAGTGAAAAGGTTTTTCCAAATGCTGCCCGGTTATTCAAATTGAGTACCCCGCCAATCGCCCCACTTCCCCAGAGCGAAGAACCACCTCCTTTGGTAAGCGTCATTTCTTCCACGGCCTGGGTGGGCAAGAGGGCCAAATCAAGTTGGCCCAGCATCGGGCTTCGCAGGGGTAATCCATTCCAAAGGATTAGTGTTTGCCCGGCGCTACCGCCTCGAATCGACGAAGTTGCCAGACTCCCCAAACCATAACTCTTTAGATAGGTGCTCGTCTCCAAAGACAAAGCTTCCGCCAGGTTATTGACCGATAATTGTCCAAGCTGCTCTACCGACCAGCTACGCTGAGACGCCCCGATCGATTGCTCCCGGTCAAAGCTGGCCTTGACCTCCAGGACTGGCAAAGACTGCACCGAATCCAGCGTGCTTTGGGCAGACAAAACCACCATGGAGAGCCCGAAAATTAGCCCCGTATGAATCACTGGAAAATAAGTGGATCGGATCGATTTCATCATATTGCTGATCATTTGGGCATCACAGCAATATGTACGAGCAGGCATCTGCTTATTTTAGGGCTACACAACAGGATGTGGCAGGCCCAAAAAGCAGCTACAGAATCGGACATTTTGCCTTTGATGCGAAAGCAAAATCAACACCTTTGGGAAGGTAATCTGGCTTGTCCACCTACGGCGGACTTACAGTTGCGCAACAGCTCGTGATTTTCACACGATTCCCCTTTATTTCATCAGCCTGAAGCTGATGCCCTAAGTGCGTTCTGGGAACAAAGCTAGCCAATATTTTTCAGATTAGCACTAAAAGCGATTGAAAGTGTCATAATTGTTCCGCTGGTAAGGGATCTTGATAAAGTCCAGTGTCCCTGGCTTCACCTGAATGGTGAAATTGTAGGTGCCCCGGGTTGGTGCCCAGTCGAAACGCATCTGCCAACAGTGAAGATCACGGGATAAACCCAGAGAAGGATAGGACAGTCCTTTTCGTACAAAATCGTAACCAAAGTTACCCACGTTAACAGACCAATTTTGCGTCAGCTGAACATTTCCCTGGCAATTAATTGCATTGGTCGCCACTTCCATTTCGGGCTTACTGGCTCCTCTGGTAGTCCAACGAAAGACGAGGTTATGGGAAATATTAAAATTTTCGAAAAGGCTCAGAAAATCACCACCATCGGCCAGAGAAGTATTCCGGTTGCGATTGTTGCGCTGCCGGGTATCGGTCACGACTTCTTCTTCCTGCCCCTGAAATAAAGCTCGTATCTTATTTACCGTCAGGCGGGAGTTAAATCGCAGGTTTGCATTGTCGAACCGAAAAGGTAGTATCCCTCTGAAGCCGGTCCATTCGTTAATACGACGACCGTTGGCATTTTTCTTGTAGGGGTCGAAAGTTGCAGAAAAACCAACCGTGGTAACGCCCTTAAACAATCGGGTCGTCGTCCGCATATTGATGGGGCTCCAGCGCAGAGAATCGGCCGCAAAATTATACCGACCATTGATAACGACGTTATCGATCAGCTTAGTCGTTTTAATCATCGAATCCTGCCGGGACCAGGTCTTGGCCTGAAAAATGTTATTCAGGTTGTAGCCAATGGCCATTTGCTCCTCTTGTCGGGGCGGAGCTCCAAAAATATTACCATCAAAAATGGAATAAATATCCAGGTCCTCCGGAAAACGGGTATCCGTCTGCACTTCCCGGTAATAATCGGTAGCCAGATAATTCGGAGCGTAGTTAAAAGAAATACTGGGTCGCATCTCCCAACGTACGCCTCGCAGGAAGCCCTTCGCGTTTTCATAGGTGAAGAAAAGCCGCGTATTCACGCTGGCCCCCACCGAGTAGGTACGGTAAGAAGAAAACCCATTCAGGGTATCGGTTAGAACGGTACCGAAGTTGAGGATGGTCGTATCCAGGTTAAAAGCCGTGCTATCGGCATTGTAAATGGTATCTACCCGAAAGGAGTTGGTATCGTCAAAGGTCCGGTTGATCGACTTCATATACCAGACTTCTTCATAATTAGCAGAGGGGTTAAAATTAAAGTTCTTGAGGACTTTAAAAGAGTTACTCAGGTTCACTCTTTGCCGCATTCCCAGCTGGGCATCCTCCAGGGTCTGCTGGGTAAACAGTAAAGAATCCGGCGTCTTGATCCGATTTTTTAATTCTGCATCGTAGCGTACCACTGTATTTTCGTACCAGGTTTGCTTTCCGCCTGGTTTGCGAAACGGATAGATCGACTGGGTTAAAAACTTGGCATTTGGAAAGTTGATGGTCATCTCCTGCGTCTGGGTATTTTGCGTGTGGTTTAGGCCCACTGACAAACTAATGGGCTTATCGTCCCAATTTTTAGAGAAGTTCAGGTTGGAGCTCAATTGTGACTGCAATACATTTTGGGCATCGTTAAAGACCCGTCCCTGGAAGTTATTCGTTTGAATATTCACGGAACCCCCAAAGGTATTGGTAGGATGGGCGCGTGAATCTTGCCGGTGGCTAAAGCGAATACTATAGGCATTAGAGCGGCTAAAACTACCATCCGAAGTATTTTCGATTTTACGGGAATCAAAACCCAGGTTCAGGTTGCCGGAATACTTATACCGAAGATTATAGTTGGAGGCGACATTTAGTCCATAACTACCCTTAAGGTAAATATTTCCAGTCACGGACAAATTAACGTGATCCCCCAGAGGAAAGTACCAGCCTATATTTCGCAGGCCAAAACCTAACTGGGGAGAATACTCGTAATCATTGGGGAAGATCAGCCCCGTTTTCCTTCCCGTTTTCAGGGGAATAAATCCGAAAGGGAAGGCAATTGGTGTGGGTATGCCCATAATCTCCAGATTAGAGGGGCCCACGATGGCCAACTTATTGGGTATAATTTTCACCTTATTACTCTTGATCCCAAAATGGGGCTCGGGATGCGTACAGGTTGTAAAAATAGCTTTTGCCGTATTTACAATATCCCCCACCGAAGTATCCTGAGTCATATTGCGAATAAACTTGGTTTCCTGGCCGAGAATCTGAATATCGTCCTGCTGTGTGCGCATATTGTAGACTTTGCCCTTACCCGACTTGTAGTTATACTTAATGCTATCGGCGGTAAACTCCTGAGTGCCATCATTAAACTTGGGATAGTTGACCAACCTTCCGACGCTATCGGGAATCGGACGGGCAATAATAATATCATTCTCAAAATCCAGCTCAATAATGCCCGCTTCCAGGTTAATGTCCTGATAATTCACTTTAGCATTACCGTACAGAAAATAGCGTCGATTTCCATCTTTAAGCAGTGCCAGGGTCGAGTCTGCCGCTTGTCTTTCTACCTTATCATCGATGGCATCTTTGGACGTTTCGTAGGGCAGGCGCTGGGGTATGGTGTCTTGTGGCAGGCTGTCCAATTGGTTTTGGCTTTCGCTAAAAAACCGGGCCCGGTTGCGGCTGGTCGAATCTGGCTGCTGGGCCATCAGGGCAGGGCCGAATCCCAGTAGCCATAAAAAGAGCAGCAAAAGGCTTGTTTGCCCCGATTTTATTCGTTTATTTTGTAGAGATTGATCACCAATCCTGTTGGCAAAGGAGTAGCAAACAACTGTTTGATATCCCAGGGCCCGATAAGCGCGATTCCATTTTTCCACCAACAGGTCTACAACCATACTATGAAACGAGCATTAATTATTACCCAAACGTTGCTATTCTTTCTATCGCCGTTCGCTCAGGCTTCTTTTAACAAAACTTTAGTAGTAACCCACTCAAAAGTTGCGGGCAAAGTTATCAAAGAAATAGAAAATACCAGCAAACCCTATCAAATTAAAACGGTGGTAATTGATCCGGGGCACGGAGGGCACGATCCGGGTTGTAGTGGTAGCTCTTCTCGCGAAAAGCATCTGGCCCTCGCCATCGGATTGAAACTAGAATATTTACTCAAACAGAAATTCCCCGATCTGAAGGTGATCATGACCAGGGATGAAGACGTTTTTATCCCGCTGCACAAACGAGCCGCCCTAGCCAATCGCAATCAGGCGGACCTATTTATTTCCATCCACTGCAACTTTATGCCCGGCTCTCAAGCCACCCGCGGTACCGAAACCTTTGTGCTGGGACTACATCGGGCCGAAGAGAACTTAAAAATTGCCAAGCGGGAAAATGCCGCGATTTTACTGGAGGAAGACTACGAGAAAAACTACGATTACGATCCCAATTCTCCGGAAGGACACATTATGCTCACTATGTTTCAGAGTGCCTACCTGGATCAAAGTATCCTTTTTGCCGAAAAGGCAGAAAACCAAATGAAAAAAACAGCCAGTCGACGTAGCCGGGGAGTTAAACAAGCTGGCTTTGTGGTCTTACGCGAAACGACCATGCCCAGCGTTTTGGTGGAAACCGGTTTTCTCAGCAACTCGGGAGAAGAGAATTTCCTGAAGACGGAAGGAGGGCAGATGAAAATTGCCCGGTCCCTGCTCCAGGCTTTTGAAGAATATAAACAGGAAGTAGAGTCGCCCGAATACCAGCCTTTCGCACAGCCCGCCCGCGAAGTGGCCCGCCTGCCCGAGGACAAACCGAGCCAGCCCGCCACTCCCAGCTATCCGCCCGGCGTCCAGACTGTAAAGAAAACAGTAGCTCAGCCGGCACCAAAGCGCGTTTTTACTAATATTTACGAGTCGGCAACACCCGACAAGCCTGCTCCCGCCGTTGAAAAGAAAACACCCGCTGCGCCAAAAGTGGAGGAAACAAAACTACCGGTTCTATTCTTTGTCCAGCTGGCTGCCTCCAACAAACCGCAGGCTACGGACACCCCCCGCTGGCGCGCGCTAGGCTACGTCATCGAAGTGGTACAAGAAGATGATTTGTACAAATACCGGGCGCGCAACTTCACCGGACTGGCAGCCGCTCAAAAGGCTAAAGAAGAGCTGAGAAAAAAAGGGTTTCCGGACGCTTTTGTAGTCGCTTACAAAGGAAAACAGCGAATTAGCCTGGCACAAGCCATGGAAGAAACTCAATAATAATCGGAATATTTTCTCGCAATACTCAACTTTAGGAATTATTCAACCGTTGCTAAGATTGAATTTAGGAACCAGTAATTTAATTTATTGCTCAAATGGTTCTACTTTTGCGATTCTTGTAAACAACAATCAAACGTTCTTATGTCAAAAGAAATCCGCGTGGCCTTATTAGCCATCGTTGCTATAGCCCTGGTTTATTGGGGATACAACTTCATTCTTGGAAATAATGTAATGAAACAAACGGCCTTCTACAAGGTCGAATATAAAAATGTAGGCGGCCTCAAGACCTCCACTCCCGTTCGGGTCAATGGTGTACAGGTAGGCCGTGTGGCTACCGTCAAAAACCAGATGGACGAACAAAACGTACTGGTGGAATTGGATCTTGAGCCCGGATTACGAATCCCTAAAGACACCCGCGCTTATATCCTGAATGAAACCTTTATGGGACAGCAGGCCGTAGAATTGAAATACGACACCCCTTGCTCGGGCAACGATTGTGCTCAACCCGGTGATTATTTGCAGGGAGAAAACCTAAGCGTACTGGCCTCGACTGTCGACCGTCAGGAGTTAGAGGTCTACCTCAACGAATTTGAAAATACCATCCTAAGCTTGTTGGACTCTATCCAGGACCGTACTTTGGGCAGTGATGCAGAAGGACCATTGGCGAATACCATCCGCGATATGGAATCGACCATGAACAATCTTAAAGGGGCTACGGGGCAACTGAATAGCCTACTCTACCAATCTAAAGACAATATTACCGGTACCCTGGAAAATGCCGAAACGGTTACCGCCAGCCTCGCCGATAATAACGAGCGTATTGAACGTATCCTGGTGAGTACCGATTCTTTCACCCAGCAACTCAGCGCAGTTGAATTGAAGAAAACGGTCGACGAACTGTCGCAGACGATAGCTTCGTTGAAATCTACCATTAATAAAGCGGATCAAACCTTTGCGGGTATTAATTCCGTGGTAGGTGGCCTGGAAAACGGAGAGGGCACCCTTGGTCTACTACTCCAGGATCCGGCGCTCTATCACGAATTGAGTACGCTCAGCGCAAAGGCGGATTCGCTGTTGAACGACATTCAGGATCGTCCCTACCGCTACGTTCCGCTCAAAGGTCGAAATCGCGTTAAACGCTACGATCGCAAAGATGAACAGCTAGAAGAGAACAATGAATGATGAAGCGGGCTAAGATGGCAAAATGGGTATTATTCACCATAGCTCTGTCCGTTTATTGCTATCGGCCACTGCCTGGCCAAAGAGTGATCAATGTAGAAGAAATGACAGCGGGGGAAATCAGCCTTGCCCCCGATATTGCCATCCCTAAAATATTAGCCGGCTACACCCTTTGGTTACCCAGGGAGACGCCAATCGGTATGATTGTTTTCACCCACCCCAGAAGAGACACTCTCAACAGTGATTCCTTAATCGATTACGCACAATCCAAGGGCCTGGCGGTCCTTTACGCGACTACGGACAACCGACTTGAGTTTTTTTTCCGAAAGGAAAAAATGCAGGAAATCGAAAACTATGTCCACCAGGTCATACAGCGGTACCATATTCCATCCGATCACTTGCTTTACTGTGGCATGTCACTGGAAGGAACCCGCGCCCTGAAACTTACTATTTTTGGTCAGGACCAAGCTTCAAAAAACAAACTCAAACCCAGAGCAATCGTCATTTGTGATGCGCCCCTGGATATGCTTCGCTTTCATCAAGCCATGATTAGAGCTAAAAAAGTAAACTTCAGCGATATTGCCGTTAATGAAGGTACTTGGGTATCGGCCTATTTAGAGGCAAACCTGGGTGGAAAACCAACGAAGAATCCAGCTACCTATATCCAATATTCTCCCTATTGTTACACCGCTGAAGGTGGGCCCCACCTGTCTGTCTTCCAGGATATTGCCGTACGGGCCTATACCGAACCGGACATTCATTGGTGGATGCAAGAGCGTCGTAAAGACTACTACGGTATGAACGCCCTTGATCTGGCCGCTTTTATTAATGACCTCCAACTAAGGGGGAATTCCGAAGCAGCACTAATCACCACCCAACACCAGGGTTATCGTCCCGACGGAAGCCGACACCCCCACAGTTGGAGTATCGTTGATGAAAAAGAAATGGTCAATTGGTTTTTGGGATTAATAGGAAAGGATTAACATTAGTTTTTACCGGGTTAATTGAATAATGAAGTTGTTTAAACAACTTCATTATAAACTCTTCATCAAAATTTTAAACTTCGACTATGGACTTACTAAGCGTCAGCGTCTTTGGCACCTCTTCAAAAGCTCATGAAAAAAGAGTACCGATTCATCCAGAACAAATAAGTTGGATTGACGAGAAGGTTCGCAAAAAACTATTTTTTGAAGAAGGCTATGGCCTTCCTTTTGACATGTCAGATGAAGAACTTGCCGCACTGAGTGCAGGGGTTTTGCCCCGAGAAACACTCTTCGAAAGGGGAGAAATTTTACTACTTCCCAAACCGGTACAAGAGGACTTTGATGCCATGCGTCCGCAATCCATACTCTGGGGCTGGCCCCATTGTGTACAGCAGGAAGCTTTTACACAAGCTGCTATTGACCGCAAACTCACCCTCATTGCCTGGGAAGCGATGCACCGATGGAATGAGCAAGGGGACTGGAAAATGCATATCTTCCAAAAGAACAATGAGATTGCCGGATACGCTGGTGTGCTCCATGCACTTAGCCTGATTGGTTTAGATGGAAACTACGGGCCCCACCGCAAAGCAGTAGTGATTAGCTTTGGCTCCGTTAGCCGGGGTGCCATCCATGGTCTTCGCGCTTTGGGAATTAACGATATTACGGTTTTTACGCAGCGTTATTCCATTTTTGTGACGGATCAGATGACCAGTACCAACTACTATCACTACGAGCAAGATGACCTGGGGCGATTAATGGCCGTCTATCCCGATGGGGAGGTCAGACCATTCGTAGAGGCCCTGGAAGAAGCAGATGTTATTGTAAATGGTATTCTTCAGGATACCGACCATCCGATTATGTTTATGCAGGAGGGTCAGGAAGAACGGCTAAAAAAAGGAACACTGATTGTTGATATCAGCTGCGACGAAGGAATGGGTTTTCCCTTTGCCAAACCGACTACTTTTGACGCACCAATGTTCAAAAAAGGGCATGTCCATTACTATGCCGTTGATCATACCCCTTCTTACTTGTGGAACAGTGCTTCCTGGGAGATCTCAAATAGCCTACTCCCCTATCTGCCTTTGGTTATGCAAGGCCCGAAACGGTGGATGGAAAGTGAAACCTTGAAGCGAGCCATAGAAATTAAAGAGGGGATCATACAAAACCCCAAAATTCTAAGTTTTCAAAACCGGGAAGCCGATTACCCCCACGTGATCAAGGAATAATATTCACTTCTGGTTCCAATAAAATACCGAAGCGTTGGTGCACACTCTGACGAACTTTTTGGGCGAAAGCCCATACCTCTGCGCCGCTAGCACCCCCGTAATTCGCAATGACCAGGGGCTGTTTTTCGTAACAGCCCACGGCAGCCTGGCGCTTGCCCTTCCAACCGCATTGATCAATGAGCCAGGCAGCTGGAATCTTTACCTGGCGAGTAGATACAGGATAGGCCGGTGTCTGGGCGTATTCTTCCTGAATCCGGAAATATAATGCTATATCCACTATTGGATTTTTAAAGAAGCTGCCGGCATTACCCAGCTTCTGGGGGTCCGGCAGTTTAGATTGTCGGATGCGGATCACTGCCGCCGCCACATCCTGTATGGTGGGTTGATTTATCTCGGCTAACTCCCGCTCAATCGCACCGTATTCCGTATGTACCTGATGATGCCGGTGGCTCAATTTAAATATCACCTTAGTGATAATATACTGATCCTTCCACTTGCCCTTGAAGTGGCTGTATCGGTAATCAAAACCGCAATCTTCATTGGCGATTTCAACGATTCTACCCGTGGCAATTTCATAGGCTTCCAGGGAGACCAGTCGATCCTTCAGTTCAACGCCATAAGCACCGATGTTCTGGATCGGTGCCGCGCCCACCTGCCCTGGTATTAGTGAAAGATTTTCCAATCCCCCCAAATTCTGGTCCAGGGTCCAGGCTACAAAATCAGGCCAGGATTCTCCCGCTCCGGCCTCTACCCGTGCGTATTGGTCATCGCTCCGTTCGACGGAGCGATGCGTGATATTCATCTTTAAAATAGTGCCCGGATAATCATCTATAAACAAAACATTACTTCCTCCTCCCAGTATAAAGAAGGGCTGACTGTCCTGCCTTTCAGCAAAATAGGCCCACAAATCTTCTACTCCATCTATGGAAAGAATAGTCTGAGCGGAAGCTGCAATTCCCATGGTATTATGGGCCGCTAGTGTCTGCTTAGATCCGGTTTTGGTCATAGGGTATCTGCACTTTCCAATCCGTCGAACTGTAATTTTGCCAATGTACTGTAGGCACCATCCTCTTTCATAGACAACTCATCGTGCGTACCCGACTCAATGATCTTCCCCTGATCGATTACATAGATACAATCTACGTTACGAATCGTGGCCAGACGATGCGCGATAATGATGGAGGTTCGGTTTTCCATCAGCTTATTCAGTGCATCCTGGACCAGCCTCTCGGATTCGGCATCCAGCGAGGAGGTAGCCTCATCCAGCAAGAGTATCGCCGGATCTTTGAGGATAGCTCTGGCAATAGCGATACGTTGACGCTGACCACCGGATAGTTTGACCCCACGTTCCCCCACAACGGTATCCAGTCCTTCCGGAAAGGAACAGATAAAATCCCAGGCGTTTGCCTGGCGCGCTGCCTTTTCAATATCCGCCTCACTGGCGCTGGTATTTCCGTAGGCAATATTCTCGCGGATCGTACCGCCAAAAAGTAAAACCTCCTGCGGCACTACTGCAATATTTCGACGATAGTCTACCAGATCATAATTTTGAATATTCTGTTGATCTACCAGAATCTCGCCACCGTCCACTTTATAAAATTGTAATAATAATTGTAAAATGGTAGATTTTCCTGCTCCACTACTCCCCACCAGGGCAATTTTTTGCCCCTGGGGCACCGAAAACTGAATACCATTCAGCACTTGTATATCTCTTCGGGTCGGATAGGAAAAATCTACCGACCGATAATCAATCGCACCTTGTAATTTGAGCTTGGGCTTAGGCGTCGGTTCTTTCACCTCCACCTCCGATTCTTCGTCGAGGATATCCTGAATCCGTTCGGTGGCACCTACCGCTGACACCAGTTCGGTATAAAAACTACCCAAGCTGGCAATGGAGGCGCCGATCAGTCCCGTAAAGACTACAAAATTCACTAAATCTCCCTGGGGCATAACCCCTGCCTGTACCAACAAGGCCGCACGGTACATGATAAAAAACAGCGCCCCAAACATCACAAAGATGATGAAGGAAATAAAGAGTCCACGCATGTGTGCCGCTTTGATAGCGGTACGTACCACCTGTTGCAGCTCACCGACGTAGCGCCTTAATTCGAACCACTCGTTAGTGTAAGCCTTAACCGTTTGCACGGATTGCATAGTCTCTTCTACTACTACATTGGTAGAAGCTAACTGATCCTGACGGGTACGCATCAGCTGCCGTATGTGACGGCCAAAGTACATGGCCAGAATCACAACAATCGGGAAAGTAGCCAGCATAGTTAAAGCCAGCGTGGGCATCTTAAAGATGATAAAAAGTATGCCAAAGATCAGCGTGATGATCTGCCTAAAAAACTCGGCCAAGGTAACGGAAATCACGCCTTGTACCTGGGTGACATCGTTGGTTATCCGACTGGTCAACTCGCCTACTCTGCGCTTTTCCATAAAGGGAATACCCAGCGAAATCAGACTTTTGTACAAATCTTCTCTCAACGCGGCCATACTCTTTTCACTGACGTAGGTAAAGAGCCGCACCCGAAAATAGGAGAAGGTACTCTGGAAGGCCAGTAAGGCCACCAGTAATATAAATATTCCATTCAGGTCCAGGTTGTATTCCGATTCCCCACCAATGACATTCAGCATTTCTCCCGGAATCGTCATTATTCCCAGGAAGATTAAGCTACCTGCAGAGAGGAAAACCATACCCAAAATAAAGGCCCACTTGTAAGGCAGGATATATGAAAAAAGCCGAAAAGAACTTTTAAGTCGATCTAAAGTCAGTGGTTTCTTTTCCGCTTGTTTGTCCGAGGACTTTCTTCGCATTCCCATTCTTAAAATTCAAATTTTGACATTCTGCACCGAAGCGGATAAGACCGCTTCCCTGATTTTATTCTATTTTGTGCAATATAAGTAAGTGTTCAATATTATCTATACCTTATTCCAGACCCTTTTGGGCTTCCACTGCGTTAAAAAGCCTCGCCGACGCGCTGCGTCGCCTGCGTTTTTTGCCTTGTTGAACCCCCAAATTGCACTGAACTAAACTTATACATAATCTCGAACACTTATTTAGTAAAATGCAAAAGTACTGGAAATATAAATACCCTATGGCAGCAAACCACACTCAGCCCGAATTCGCTCGTAACAATTACGTCATTTTTTAGCCGGTGGCTTGTCGCCCCGAACCACACTTTTAATTTTATGCATTTCTTGTCTTTTAAGGGAATACTATTAATTTTGATTTTTCGTTTAAACCAGTATCGCCTCTTCTTTTCATTTAAATAGACCATTTATCAACCCTACTGAGCCCGTTGATACTATGGTCTACTATGTACGCAATAAAAAGAATGATCTCAAAAACCAGATGATTAATGAAGCAACACCTTACACTCCTTTGCTTTTTATTTTGTATAGGTGCTCTCAGGGCCCAAACGAACATTGATTTTGGTCTAAGTGGCGGTCTGGCCGTTTACAGTGGTGACCTTTCTCCTAGAGAAGTAGGCTTTTCGTTCGAAGATATTGGTCCCGCAACCAGTGTATTTTTACGCTTTCAATTTAAGGACTGGATCGGCCTGCGAACCAGCCTGTCTTACGCCTATCTAAATGCTGACGACCGGCGAAGTGGCAATCTTTTTCGAGACCTGAGTTTCCAGACTAATATTTATGAAGCTTCGGGTATCCTGGAAATTTCGCCAACCAATATCGGTTATTACGATTCCAAAGCAGTTTTTGTGCCTTATCTGGCCATTGGAGTGGGCTTATTTGGATTCAACCCCAAAACTATGATCAATGGAGAATTGGTAGAATTACGCCCCATTGGTACGGAGGGGCAAGGTTTGCCAAATTACGACGATTATTACAGCAATACCTCCCTGAATTTCCCCTTTGGCCTGGGCGTAAAAATTGTAGTCAGTGATCGACTTTCTTTTGGGGTAGATGTGATCGGAAGAAAGCTACAAACCGATTATCTGGACGATGTATCCGGAACTAGTGTGCGTTACGGTGACATTCTGGAAAATAAAGGGGAGCTGGCCGCACGGCTTAGCAATCCCAATCTGCCCCTGGACACCAACCCCGATCGGCGCTATACCAGAGGGGGCACTTTTAACGACTTTTATTATATGGCCACCGTAAATTTCGCTTATCGTATCCAATCCGGTCGTACGGTATACAAACCGGGTAAAAAAGGAGTCGTCTGTCCCAGATTTTAATTTCCAGACAAAATTTAAAGAGGTAGGCACTGCATTTCAGGATTATTCTTTAACTTTGTGTTAATTTAATGTTAAGTACAAAGTCATGGTAAATGTTCTTATCATTTGCGCGGATAATTCCGTTCGCAGTCAAATTGCCGAAGCCTATTTCACCTTCTATGCAAAGGGCAAGGGTTTGTTTTTCAGTGCTGGCTTAAAACCTGGAGAAATGAGCCCCTACGCTGTAAAAGTAATGGCAGAAGATAATATTGACCTGACCGAACATTCTGTGAAGTCCATTCAGGCTTTCAGAAATGTTCCCTTTGATCAAGTAATTACCGTTTGCCAGACCGAAGATTCGACATACCTGGAGCAACTGCATTTTCAACACTGGCATCATATTCCGGTGTCAGCCCCTTCCGAGCGTCATTACTCGACGGAGGCCGAAGCGATGGAAGCCTACCGCATAACGCGTGATCAGCTTAAGCGAAAAGTCTTGCGTTTTATTGGTCAGGAGCTTTCTCAGCCCGAGGAGCAAACCTCTTTATCCTAGTCCTAGGAAATATCAATAAAAAGTAAGTTCTTGTGTAGGTACCAAGTAATGGATATGAAATCGTTTCTTTATCACCGCCGGGATACCAGTTGGTTAGCTTTCAATCATCGGGTTTTGCAGGAAGCTGCTGATCCCGCGGTACCGCTATACGAACGCCTCAAATTTCTGGCGATCTACAGTAGTAATCTCGATGAATTTTACCGGGTACGGGTTTCCACCATCCGGAGATTTAAGGAGATGAAGAAGGCCGACCGCAAAGCCCTGACCGATATCAAACCCCAAAAAGAACTAAAGGAGATCAAGCGTCTGGTCCATCAACAACAAACGGAATTTGGCCGGATTTTTCGTTCCGAAATTCTTCCAGCCCTAAGACGTGAACATATCTATTTGCTCAATACGACCACCCAGTTTGATAAGCAGCAAAAAGCTTTCGCAAAAAAATACTTCCGGGAAAAGGTATTACCCCTGATCAATCGGCAATACATGCAGGAAGGCGGAGCCATTCCTTTTCTAAAAAACAGATCCCTCTACCTGGTGGTCAAATTGGCCGGCACAAAAAAATTAGGTCTGGCTAATATTCCCAGCGAATCTTTACCTCGATTTATTCCTTTACCTGCCGCAGAAGGAAATTTCACCATCGCTTTTCTGGATGACATTTTGCGCATCAACCTGGATCGAATATTTGAAGAGGATGTACTGGCCGCACATGCCATTAAGATATCGCGGGATGCAGAATTGTACATTGACGACGAATTCGGGGGCGATTTGCTAGAAAAAATAAAAACGAACCTGGGAAGCCGGGATACCGGACTGCCTACCCGATTGCTGTACGATTCCAATATGAGTATGGAATTGATCAATAATTTGAAAAGTATTCTACAGCTCAAAAAAAACGATCTTTTTCCTGGCGGTCGGTACCATAATTTCAGCGATTTTTTCGGTTTCCCGGAGCCGGAGCAAAAACCTCATCTTCACGAAACAGAACTTCCCCCACTGCCGCATCCCCATCTAGAAAAGGCAACAAGCCTCATTCGGTGTATACAGCAAGAGGAGCAGATTTTACATTTTCCTTACCAGCGGTACGACTATATTCCCCAACTTATTCGGGAAGCAGCCCAGCATCCGGAGGTTAAGGATATAAAAATCACCCTTTACCGCGTTGCTAAACGCTCGGCAGTAGTTGAAGCTTTGCTGGAAGCCATTGAGAAAGGTAAGGAAGTAACCGCATTCATCGAAGCAAAAGCCCGTTTTGACGAAGCTTCCAATATCTATTGGGGTAAAGAACTCCAAGAGGCCGGTGCTCAAGTACTATACAGCTACCCTAATATTAAAGTGCATTCCAAAATCCTTACCATACAATTTCATCCCCAGAGTACTCAGCAGGACATTAGTTACCTGGGGACGGGAAATTTTAATGAGAATACGGCACGCCTCTATGGTGACCACGCCCTGCTCACGGCCGACCAGCGGATCAATCGCGAAGTAGAGCAGGTATTTGGACTATTAGAGCGTAATATATTAATGCCCGCCACTAAGAAACTTCTGCTATCCCCATTTACTACTCGAAGTGGATTCGAAGCCCTGATAGACCGCGAAATCGCTAACGCCAAGTCGGGCAAACCCGCCTATATGATCTTAAAAATGAATAGCCTTGAAGATCTGGCCATGATTAACCGATTGTATAAAGCAAACAATGCCGGAGTAGACATCACCCTAATTGTCCGGGGGATTTGTTGTTTAATTCCCGGTCTAAAAGGACAAAGCGAACGCATCCGGGTATTTAGTCTGGTGGATCGATTTTTGGAACACGCCCGGGTATATATTTTTGCCAATGGCGGAAAAGAAATCATGTACTTAGCCTCCGCCGACTGGATGACTCGCAATCTGGATCGACGTATTGAAGTGACTTTCCCCATCAAACGAGGCCCTATTTTTGACCAACTACGACATATTATCGACCTACAGCTAAAGGACAACACCAAGTTGCGACGCATCACGAGCGAACTGGACAATCCTTACGTAGAAAAAGCGGAACATGCCGAGCCCTTTAATGCGCAAACCGCAATTTATGCGTATCTTTCGCCCGCTTTACCAAAAGGAATAAAAGATGAATCAGATTCGTGATTGGGTTTTTAACAAAGTACACTCTACCAACCTGGTCTATAATACATGCTGGGAAGATCCACGCTGTGATCGGGAACTACTTCAATTTGATCAGGATAGCCAAATTGTAATGATTACCAGTGCCGGAGATAATGCGCTGGATTATCTGCTGGACCAACCAAATACCATCCACTGTGTGGATGTCAACCCTCGGCAAAATGCCTTACTACAGCTAAAGATAGCGGCTTATCAAGAGGGCAATTTTGAAGATCTCTACCAATTATTCGGAGAGGGGAAGCATCCAGAGATCAGAACGACCTATCAACAAAAACTAAGACCAAGACTTCCGGAATTTGCCCGGGAATACTGGGATAAGAACCTCAATTTTTTTAGTACCAAAGGCGTTAGGAAATCTTTTTATCACTACGGTACCGCCGGTACTTTTGCCTGGATGGCCAGTCGCTATCTCAAAACGCGGAAAAAGCTGTATGGTCTGATCCAGCAGTTATTTGAAGCGCAAAACCTGGCGGAGCAAACCCGGATTTTCAATCAAATTGAACCGAAGCTCAACAATAAGCTACTGGAGTTTTTTGTCAACCGACATCTGACCATGTGCCTACTGGGGGTGCCCCGCAGTCAACAGGAGCTGTTTATGGATGATTACCGTAACGGTGCCTTAGGTTTCATTTCGGAGTGCTTGCGCAAAGTCTTTACCCAGTTACCTATTCAGGAAAATTACTTTTATCATCTGTATTTTTATGGTGCCTACACCCGGGATTGTTGTCCGGAATACCTGCGCCCCGAAAATTTCAATAGTATTGCCGCCCAAACCGATAAGATAAAAAATCACACCACTACCATTAGTGCTTTCCTTAAGGAAAACCCAGGCACCTATTCTCATTTTATTCTGCTTGACCACCAGGATTGGCTGGCAGCCAACGATGTTAAGGCCCTGGAAGACGAATGGCGCCAAATCCTGAAAAATAGTACATCTGGAACTAAAATCCTGTTGCGTTCCGCAGCAAAAGAAGTGGATTTCTTCCCGGATTTCGTTTTGGATCAGGTGACTTTTGAAGAGCGCCTTACGGCAAAAACCCATCAGGAAGACCGGGTGGGTACTTACGCCAGCGTCTATTTGGCTATCGTCAATTAATGAATGGTTGAAGTGACAATGGGAAAAGGCCATAATTCAATCAACAAAAACCAAATCTAATATATGTCTAGCGATCATAAACCCAGCATAGAGAAATTTGACCAACAGTCGAGCGAAGAGCAGACCCAATATATGGAGCAGTACTACAAGCTGCAATCAAAGATATACGATGCCACCCGCTGGTCTTTTCTTTTTGGCCGCAAACGTATCATCCGGGAGTTACCACTATCACAAAAACGTACCAGCAGGATTCTGGAAGTGGGCTGCGGCACGGGATACAATCTCGTCCGCCTGGCCAAGCAGTTTCCCAATGCGGAATTAATCGGGCTGGATGTCTCTTCCGATATGACCGCGCTATCCGAAAAGAATACCCGGGCTTTTTCCGAAAGGGTACGCATTATACAGGCACCTTACGAAAACAATCATCAATTATTTGAGGGGCAGGTGGACGCTGTACTTTTTTCCTATTCGCTGACTATGATTAATCCGCAGTGGTCGGAACTGATCCTCCAGGCCAGGGAAGACTTAAAATCGGGTGGCTTAATCGCGGTGACCGACTTTCACGATTCCAAAAACCAGTGGTTTAAAAAACACATGTCCAACCACCACGTGCGGATGGATGGCCACCTTCTCCCCTTACTGGAAAAAGAATTCACACCAATCATCAGTGAAGTACCTGCCGCCTACGGTGGCATCTGGCACTATCTGGTTTTTATAGGTAAAAAATAAGACCATCGGCTCCTTTTAGCCATTGTAAAAAGGGGCAATTTTAGGTGAAAATGGCGGTCGATCTTTCGGGCTATGCTTTTATCAGCCCCTATATTTACCGCCACTTTCGTGAAAGCTTGCTTTGGGCAGGCAAAAAATACCTAACAAACATTTATAACAATACAGAAAAACAGATTTTATGGCAAAGTTAAACTTTGGCGGTGTAGAAGAAAATGTAGTGACTCGTGAAGAATTTCCCCTGGAAAAAGCCCAGGAGGTCCTAAAAGATGAAACCATCGCCATCATTGGCTACGGTGTACAAGGGCCGGGTCAGGCAATGAACCTTAGAGATAATGGATTCAATGTAATTATTGGCCAACGTAGTCCTTCCAAAAGCTGGGACAAAGCAGTGGCTGATGGCTGGGTACCCGGCAAGACGCTATTCTCTATAGAAGAAGCTGCCGACAAAGCAAGCGTCATCCAGTACTTGCTTTCCGATGCTGCACAAATTGCCGTCTGGGAAAGGCTAAAACCCTACCTGACCAAAGGCAAAGCTCTATATTTCAGTCACGGATTTGGAATTACTTATAAAGATCGTACCGGAATTATTCCTCCCGATGATATTGACGTCATCCTGGTAGCGCCTAAGGGCTCTGGTACCAGCCTGCGTCGGATGTTCGTCGAAGGGCGGGGATTGAATTCCAGTTATGCTATTTTTCAGGACGCAACGGGTCGAGCTAAGGAACGCGTAATCGCGCTGGGTATCGGCATTGGCTCTGGTTACCTTTTTGAAACCAACTTTAAGAGCGAAGTTTACAGCGACCTTACCGGAGAGCGCGGCACCTTGATGGGTGCCATTCAGGGTATTTTTGCGGCCCAGTACGATTGTTTGCGCAAGCGTGGACACTCTCCTTCCGAAGCCTTTAATGAAACCGTAGAAGAGCTGACCCAAAGCCTAATGCCGCTGGTAGCGGAAAACGGTATGGACTGGATGTACGCCAACTGCTCCACCACTGCCCAACGCGGTGCCCTGGACTGGTGGAAAAAATTCCGCGATGCGGTTTCTCCGGTATTTGAAGAGCTGTATGACAGTGTGGCCTCTGGCGAAGAAGCACAAAGATCCATTGATTCCAATTCACAGCCGGATTACCGGGTAAAACTGGAAGCCGAATTAAAGGAATTGAGAGAAAGCGAGATGTGGAAAGCCGGGAAAACGGTTCGTAGCTTACGCCCGGAATCACAAGATCCTCAGTAGATCCGACCTCAACTATAAACCTTATACCAACGACGACGGGTGCCCTGGCATCCGTCGTTTTTTTTTTAAACTCCGTTAAAATTCCATTAAATTTAAGCCCCAATAAACTTTTTGGTATTGTTTAAGCGTCTACCATCTAAACCACAAACATTGAAGTTGTTTAAAAACTCAAATCAAATGGAAAAACTTATTTTTACGCTGGCTCTCCTGGGGCTGCTTAGTCTATCCAGCTATGCTCAAGAGACCGGCATCCAGTTTTTTGAAGGCACCTACGAAGAAGCACTGACCAAAGCAGCCAAAGAAGACAAACTTATTTTTATGGATGCTTACACCACCTGGTGTGGCCCCTGCAAATGGATGGCTAGAAATACCTTCACCGATGAAAGTGTAGCTGACTATTTTAACGAAAACTTTATCAATGTGAAGATGGATATGGAACGCGGCGAGGGCCCCGGGCTAGCCAGAAAATTCAGAATTCGGGGTTACCCTACTTTACTGTTCCTGGACGCCGAAGGCGAAATTGCCCATCAAAAACTGGGTGCTCTGGCCGCAGATCAATTCCTGATATTGGGGAAAAACGTTCAGACTAATCAATAATATACGGAGCACTAAGCGCCGTAGTGATGTTTTTTGAACAAGTCCCACACCACAATACCCAGGCACACCGATACATTTAAGGAATGCTTGGTGCCAAATTGGGGTACTTCAATAACCGCATCTACGAGGTCTACAACAGATTGTTGTACGCCTCGTACTTCGTTACCAAAGACCAAGGCTATTTTATCTGTGGGTGGCCATTCCGTATCCTGCAAAGGAATACTGGTATCGGCCTGTTCAATAGCGTAGACGGTGTAACCCGCTTTCTGAAGTTGGCGAACCGTTGCGCCTGCATCTTCCTGGTAGGTCCAGTTAACCGCTTCGGTAGCCCCAATGGCTGTCTTAAGAATTTCCCGATGAGGTGGTTTTGCCGTAATACCACATAAATAAATATGCTCCAATGCGAAAGCATCAGCCGTGCGAAAGGCAGACCCGGTATTTAAGCCCGAGCGGATATTATCCAAAACGATAACGATTGGAGATTTCTCCCGATCTTTGAATGCTTCTACACTTAATCTATTCAGATCCGTCAGACTCCTTTTCTTTCTTTCCATAAACACTAACGTATATACCGCGTTTTTGACGATGGAAAAGCAGCTGATAATTCGCTTCTATAAAATTCAGCTCCCTTCCTGAATAATCATTCATAATATTAGAGACCAAGTAATAATCGTAATTTTTTTCATTTTTATCGGCAAATCCCGGGCCCGTCTTTGCAGGATTGTAATACCGCAGGGGACCAATCGCCGGAAAAGCCGCTCCCACGGAGGACAAAGGGATGGCCCGCCTGGCCAGATAGTCTTCCGCATCGGCCCGCAATTGAAAATAAGGGCGGTGGGCCCAAGTACTATCCCACCCCTGAGAAACAAAAGAAGGGTATAACCAAAAATGGCCACTGAGCAGACCCAAAGACACCAAAATATACAAGCTGTACTTTTTCCAGGGTCGCCAGGACAAGCCTTGCAGTTGCTGTAAAAACACCAGATGCAGTACCAGGTAAAAAGGCAATAAATAACGATGCTGATTAAGCCCCTGGTAGATAAGAAAAGGCCAGGAAAGCACTAAAAATAAAAGGAGAGCTAATAGGGTGTGGGATGGCCATTTTTTGATATTGGGGATGCTTTGCAGCAATAACAAAATACCCAACCATAGAAAAATGCGTCCAAAGTCCAGCAATCGCCAACCCAGTAGGAGGAGATACCAGACAACTTCCTTTCCGGTATTTTTCTGAAAACCCCAAGCCCAGGGAGAATCAGCGTGATAACCTATCCAGCCCTTTTCACGAAAGTGAAACCAAAGAAATAATAAGCTGAGCAGCACACCCGGGGCATAGATTCGGATTTTTTGCCACCACCACTTCCACCCGCCCTTGTATACACGCAAGTATCCGATAAATTCAAATAGAAATAGCGCAAAAGCGCACATCATACCGCGCATACTGATCAAAGACAGCCCCAATACGCCCAGCGCTTGTATCCAGTCATTGCCCTTACTATGCCCCAGAAAAGCCAGCAGAAAAAATGATAATAGCGCTGCATCGGGCCCGAGGAGGAACAATTGACTCAGCACTGTGGGATCGCAGGTATATAAGGCAAGCAAGGCAAAGGCCAGGTTTGGTCCCAGATAGTGATTCCCCAACTGCCAGGAGCAGTAAAAAAACAACCCAATAAAGGGCAACATTGCCAAATGGCTAAGCCACAGATTTGTCCCCAAAAGTGTCCACCAGAAAGCCAGATACATACCAAAGAAAGGGGGATGGCCACTATCTATTTCCTGAGGTAACCAAAACCTGGTAAAGTCGTGATCGTAAAAAAACCAGGCCTGTTTGGCCCCCAATTGTACGCCATCCCAAAAAAAGGGATCCGTGATAGACATCCAGAATAACAGGGCCCAAAGCCCCGTCATGCCAATGAATTGGATCTGATTACTCTTCTTCACGGTATCGCTTTTCAGCACAAGCGGCAACAAAAGCTACAAACAAAGGATGGGGATGCTCTACGGTGCTCTTCAACTCCGGATGGAATTGGGCCCCCAAAAACCAGGGGTGATCCCGTAATTCGACAATCTCCACCAGGCCGGTTTCGGGGTTAATCCCGCTGGCGATCAGTCCCTTTTTCTCCATATCTTCCAGGTATTTATTATTGAATTCGTAGCGGTGCCGATGCCGCTCGGAAATCTTTAAACTACCGTAGGCTTTGGAAGCCTTAGAACGACGTTTGAGCTCACAGTCATAAGCACCTAATCGCATAGTCCCCCCTTTTTGAGTAATATTTTTCTGTTCTGGCATCAGATCGATAATCGGATGGACGGTCTTCGGATCTACCTCCGTAGAAGAGACGCCCTCAAGCTCCATAACATTACGGGCGAACTCAACGACGGCACATTGCATCCCCAGACAAATACCAAAGAAGGGTATTTTGTTTTCCCGGACGTGTTGAATGGCGCGAATCTTGCCTTCGATACCCCGCTCACCAAAACCTGGGGCAACTAAAATACCATCAAATCGATTCAGACTTTCTTCCAATGTGAGCTTGTCTCCTTCCAGGGCCTCCGAATGTACGGGGGTTACTTCCACCTCGCATTCATTCACCGCACCGGCATGAATAAAAGATTCGTATATCGATTTATAGGCATCCTGTAGTTCGTTGTATTTACCGACTAAGCCAATAACTACTTTTCGTTTGGGGTTTTTCAGCTTTTGGATAAAGGACTTCCAGGCTTTAAGGTTTGGCTCACGGCGATCCTTGAGCCGTAACTTCGTAATAACCGTGGTGTCCAAATTTTCCTTTAACATCAGCAGGGGAACATCGTAGATGGTCTCCGCATCCAGTGCCTCGATCACAGAACCCACATCGACGTTGCAAAAGAGTGCTAATTTGCGGCGGATATCCATGGTAATGGGATGCTCCGTCCGACAGACCAGAATATCGGGTTGAATCCCCGTATTCAATAGTTCTTTGACCGAGTGCTGGGTAGGCTTAGTTTTAAGTTCTTTGGCAGCCCTTAGAAAAGGGATTAGCGTAAGGTGGATGACCAGACAATTGTCCGTACCTAACTCCCATCGCAGTTGGCGCAGCGACTCCAGGTAAGGCAAGGACTCAATGTCCCCAACCGTACCGCCCAATTCGGTGATAACAATATCGTAATCACCCGACAGTCCCAGCAGTTGAACCCGACGCTTGATCTCGTCGGTTATATGCGGTATGACCTGGACGGTTTTGCCCAGATAATCTCCCGCTCTTTCTTTGCTGATGACCGTTTGGTAAATCCTACCGGTGGTAACATTATTCGCTTGTGAAGTAGGGGTATTCAGGAAGCGCTCATAATGTCCCAGATCGAGATCCGTCTCCGCACCATCGTCGGTAACGTAACATTCCCCGTGTTCGTAGGGGTTAAGCGTTCCAGGATCGACATTAATATAGGGATCAAACTTTTGAATAGTCACTTTAAAGCCTCTGGCTTGTAAAAGCTTGGCTAATGAAGCAGAGATAATCCCTTTACCCAGTGAAGAGGTGACTCCTCCCGTAACAAAAATGTATTTAGTCATAAATTAGGCTGTTGAGTTTGTGCCAGGTGGCAGCGTTACGGGATACAAAGATACAGTTATTGTTTTCTTTATATAAAGAAACAGACATTTTTATGAAATACTTTAATCTCTAATTTAACGAAAAAATAATCCTGATCTCAGGATTATTCCCAAAAAATCATTACTTTAAGGGTCGTAAATGATCCACCCTTCATCGTACTAAAGTATTTTCTAAGCCTTTTTAACTTAGATTTTTTGGGTCTCGTATGATGACACCATCTCTTTACTTTTTTAAATAAGCGGCAAGTGACTTTTGGATGCTCTTAGGGAGTACTTCATCAGGAAGCTTTTTATAGTCGTTAAGACTAGTCAATTACTAATGTATAATTTCATTAATTAAATAAATTGTTTGCTCATGGACAAATTTTTACACCGAAGGCTGATAGTTGGCACAACTAGTCAGATCATTCAAATGGGGCTGATTTTATCAAGTCTCCTCTTTAGTGCACAGCTTCAAGCACAATCCTGCCCTTGTCAGGATCAGGTGAATGTAAGATTGGATGACAACTGTACTTTTGCGGTCACGCTTGACAATGTCGAGGCGGGTGATTGTACCGCTGATGCCACCATCATCGTTGTAGACCCCAACCCCCAAAACGAGAACATTGTCGATTGCGCCGGACGCTGGGAATATGGTATTATCGACGAAAACAATAACTTATTATGCTCAGGATTTATTTTAGCTACGGACGATAGGGGCCCCGTTGTCGCTGAAGAAGAAGTCGTCGTCGATAACATTGAGTGTACTTACGTCGATCAACTGCTCAACAACCCGGCCACCATTAATCCAGGCAGCAAATACTACCTGGGGCGCATTCTATTTGAGGATAATTGTGCTCAGTGTGGTTGCGAAATAGAGACCAAGTTCTACGATGAAATCTCTTATCCTCAGGATTGTAGAGAAGATAATATAACGGCAATCATGACCCGCCGTTGGACTGCCACCGACTGTGAAGGCAACCAAACAGTAGAAACCCAAACTTTCAACTTCGTACGCCCCTCACTGGACAATTTGACGGGGGTGGCCGATACCATTATTCAGACTTGTGATGTAAATTCCATCGTAGAAATTCCGGAATTCTATCCTTACTGGACGGATGTATTCGGAGATCGACTTTATCTCGATGACGTCGATTGTAACTATTCGACTTCCACCTCAGAGGTTCCCTTTGTCGTCTGTGACGATGGTAGCTATAAACTGGAGCGCAACGTTCGGGTATTGGATTGGTGTACCGGTATGTCCCGGAGCATAGATACGTACATTGTAAAAGTAGGTGATTTTGAAGCGCCGGTCTTTACGGGTAATGCCGAGGAAATTGAGGGTTCTCCCCTCAGCGAGTTGATAGAAAACTTTGACCGGGATACCTTTCTGGCTTTCGAAAATGCAGGAAGACTAACCACCATTGGTACCACGTCCAGTGCAGCTTGTTCGGCTTCTTTCTTTATTGATAAGACCAGACTCCAAAATCTATTTGGCTTTGGCATTGAAGACTGTGCAGATGTAGACATTAATGTGACCATTTACACCTATGGGCCGGATACTCGCCTGGGCTTCCCCATCGGAGACGACGAGTGGCGGGAAACTAATTATCCGATGCGAAATGGCCTGGCCTCCGGTATACCAGTAGGGCTACATGCCTTAGTTATTCAAACGGATGACGATTGTAAAAACGCTTCTACTGGTGTGGTACTTTTCAAAGTTAAGGACCGGACACCACCGATCATGCGCTGTGATGATCAATTAAACATTTCCGTTACAACGGGTGATCCTTTTATTCCAAACCTGGGGGCCTACGGAAGGGTTGACGCCGTTGATGTTGACGAAGGCAGCTCTGACAATTGCGGATTGGATCGCCTCCTAATCCGTCGTTCTGTACCTGACCTGGCGCTGTGCGAGGGCTCTTTTATCGCTTTGGGGTACGATGCAAATAATGATGACCAGATTGACGAAAACGACTGGTTTGATGAAAATAATAATGGCATATTTGATCCGAGTACAGAATATAAGTGGGAATTCGTAGATGGCGTCTGGATGAGTCCCTGGCGTGAATTTGCCGAGTTCTTTTGTTGTGATGTTGATAATTTTGTAACCATCGAATTGCGCGGTTGGGATAATGCCATTGACCCGCTTACGGGGATGGCTATGCCCAATACTAATATGTGCTGGTTAGACGTGCTGGTGGAAGACGACATCGATCCGGTTGTTTCTTCACTTCCGGATTTCACGCTGAACTGTGATGATCCGGATCTGGCTTTGCTTCAGGATGGAACCTATACCCTGGAAACTACTCCCGATGAGTTGCAAGCTATCAGAGATCGCTTTGGAGCAGCTACGGTTTCTGGGACTGATTGTGGTGCGACTACCATCGTAGAAACCATTACGACCAATATTGCACCGAATTGTCCGGAAGGCTCCATTACCCGTACTATTGAAGTATCCAAGACAACGGATAGTAAAGGTACTTCCACTACCAGCGTTACCCAGACTATTAATGTGGTAGTAAGACACCATTACAGTATCTGTTTCCCGGCCGATGTCACCATCGACTGTAATGACCCGGATGCTGATATTCCTAGCGTAACCTATACTTCTGAAAGCTGCGATCTTTTGGCAGAACTCCCCGCGGAGGACGAATTGTTCTTCCCCGTTAATGATTCGGATGGCAGCAACGGATGCTATAAAATCCTGAGAACTTATAAAGTCTTAAACTGGTGTGAATACGATGGAATTTCTCCTCCGGTGATTGTATCCAGAGATTGGGATGGTGATAATAACACTAACCCCAAAGAGCCAGATGGTGATGACCTACCCGGCGACGAAGGCATTTGTGTGATTGTTGCCCGGGACTTTTTGGATGGCCGTCCGGATACTACCTGGTACGATCGGGATAACAATCCTTACAATAACATCCCCGGTAACGACGACACGGTAAGCCCCAATACCCAGGGCTACTGGTGGCGGGTGATCAGCGGTAGTAATGACCCTGGTGACTCTAATTACTTCGACGGGCCCTTCGATAATGATTTTAGCGGTACGATTACGACCGGTGAAGAGACCGTTTGGGGCAACGATCCCAATGACACTGGCGCCAACGATGACGATGACTTCAACTTCGGCTCAAATGGATTCTGGCAGTACACCCAGCACATTAAAGTATTGGATCAAACACCGCCAGAAATCACAGTAGTCGGGCAGGATACTTTCTGTTCCAATAGTAATTTGGACTGTTCTGGTGATGTATTATTTACCATTAGTGCTACCGACAATTGTACAGCAGTGGAAGATATTACTTATTCTGTCTTCCTGGATGTAAATAACGACGGCAGTAATTTAATTAATGTCACGAGCAGTTTAATCAATAATACATTCAGCTCTCGCTATCCCATTGGTACCCATCGTTTAATTTTTCAGGCCAGGGATATTTGTGGTGCGGCTTCGGGCGTAGAAGAAGTTATATTTACCATCGTTGATTGTCTGGCGCCAACGCCAACCTGTAGCGAAAAACTACTCGTTAATTTATACGCAGTAGAAGATGATCGAATCGCCGTATCGGATATTTGGGCAACAGACTTTACCCAGGATACCAAGATTGGCGATTGTTCTGGTCAGGGGCCAGCAATGATCGAGGTAGGTAATGGGGTCTTCCAATTGGAGGTGACTAAATTCTCTATCAATCGGGTCGGTGAGCCCTACATGCCAGATAGTACCGGATTATTTGTAACCTGTGCTGACGTGGGGCAACTCGTACCGGTAGAAGTACACGCCATTGATAGTGTGGGCAACCACGCATTCTGTACGACCTTTATCGACGTACAGGACAATGGTAACTTGTGCCCAGCGGGGGCTGCTACAGCTGAAATTGCCGGGGCGATCAGCACCGAATCCGGAGCGATGATGGAAGAAGTAGAAGTCAAACTCTCCGGACCGGTCAGTATGAATTATATGACGGACGCCGGGGGAATCTTTAAATTTAGTGCTTTAGAGACCAATTACGATTACTCGATAGAGCCAGAAAAAGACATTGAACACCGCAATGGCGTAAGTATAATCGACTTGATTCAAATCAAGCGACACTTAATCCAGACCGAATTACTAGATTCACCGTATCGTCAAATTGCGGCGGATATCAACCGCAGTGGAGACATTACGGTCCGTGATATGATTGAGCTTCAGAAACTCATCCTGCACAAGACGAATCAGTTTGAAGGTAATACCAGCTGGCGCTTCATTGATAAAAATTTCCGCTTTACGGGCAGTAATGGCCTGGCCAATAACTTCCCGGAAGTGATCAATTACAATGATCTCCGCCGCAGCGAATTGTCTACTGATTTTGTAGCCGTCAAAATTGGAGATATCAATAAAGACGCTGCCACCCAGCCGGGTGCCGTGAAAGCAGCCCCCAGGTCGGTAACCGATGCGCTGACGGTATACACCGAAGAACACGAATTACAGGCCGGCGAGGAATATACTTTTTACCTGAACGCTGACCTCCGTGGTTATATCGGAGCTCAATTCACGACCAGCCTGAATGCCGACGTAGAATTGGTAAATCTGCTGCCTGGCCTATTAAGTGAAAACCAAACGGCTGTATTTCCCGCACAAGGGCTGATTACTGCCGCCTGGTTCGACCTTGAGAATAAGGGTTTTGCCAGTGAGCAATTATTTGGAATGACGATTCGTGCAAAAGCAAAAGTCAAATTGAGCGATGTACTGCGGATTAATTCCCGAATGACCCCCGCCGAATCCGTACAAGATGACAAGAAAGGGAGTGGTACCGTGAGCCTGAAAGTAGGCAACCAAGCTATTCAGGCCAATGGCTTTAATCTTTACGCCGCCCAACCTAATCCATTTGCACAAGGAACCCTGATCAACTATCAGGTTCCTGAAGATGGTCTGGTCAGCTTCACCCTGAGTGACGTAAATGGTAAAGTGGTATTTTCTGCTACCCAAAGAGTGGATAAAGGTGATAACCAACTTCGCCTCCAGCAATCTAACTTCCCAGCTGCCGGTATTTACTTCCTGAATATGACCCATCAGGATCAGACCGCCACGCAGAAGTTGATCCACATAGAATAAAAAATAAGTTTTTATTCCTTAAAGCCCCTGGTGCTGATTGCGCCAGGGGCTTTTTTATTAGTGCCCCTTAATACTCATTTAACAAAGTCAACACGAACTTAAAGTAGAATTAACTTCCATTAACCTCTAATTTACTTCCTCTTTCGACCTTTGTTTCAAAATTGCACAGGGCAATCATTGTTCAAAACCAAACTAAATATTGATATGAATCAAAGGTATTACTTACTGACACTATTTTTTTTCTCCTTTGCCGTCGCAACAATGGCACAGGGACCCACCAGAACGATCACCGATGCTGATTTGACAGGTGGCCAAGTTTACAACTGGACTAATGACACCACCTATCTGCTGGACGGTTTCGTTTATCTGGAGGATGGAGGTATTCTCAATATCCAGGAAGGAACCGTAATCAAAGGGATTGCTACTCCTTCTACAGATGACCTGGCCTCTACCTTAATCATCACTAAAGGCGCCCAAATTTTCGCCGAAGGTACTTCTCGCCAACCCATCGTATTCACGGCAGAAGATGACACGCAAGATCTGAATACGTCCGTATTAGCTGCCGAAGATCGCGGCCTATGGGGTGGCTTGATCATCCTGGGTAATGCCAGCATTACCGATGAAGCTGACGAAGAGGCAGTAGAAGGATTGGATGCCAACGATCCTCGTTCCTTCTACGGTGGTACCAATGATGCAGATAACTCCGGGGTACTCAGATACGTCTCCATCCGCCACGGCGGTGCGGAACTAGCGCCCGGTAATGAGATCAATGGTCTGACCCTGGGCGGAATCGGTTCGGGTACGAGCTTAGAGTACATCGAAGTATTTGCTAACTCTGACGATGGTATTGAATTCTTTGGCGGTACTGCTAATCTGAAATACGCTTCCATCGCTTTCTGTGGCGACGATGCACTTGACTGGGATACCGGCTGGAGCGGAAAGGTACAGTTTATCTCGGTATTACAATCCGATGATAACGGGGACAATGCCGCGGAAATGGACGGCGCCAAACCCGATGCTAATACGCCTTCGGCTAATCCACAAGTGTATAATGCTACTTATATCGGTTCGGGTATTAACGGCACGGCAAAAAATGAGCACGCACTCCTGTTCCGTGATGGATCAAGAGGACGCTACTCCAATTCTATCTTTACCGACTTTGCCAACTTTGCCATTCAGGTCGAAGATCGCGCTTCGGGGGTAGATTCCCGTTCCTACGTGGAAGCCGGCGAACTAGTCCTCTCGAACAACGTATGGTTTGGTTTTGGAGAGGGCAATGAATTGAATGCTGGTGCCGATGGTTTCATCCAGGCAACGCCAGATGCCGAAGATCCCAATGCTCAATTTTTAATTGACCACCTGGCGGCTAATGGAAATGTAGTTGCGGATCCCCTATTAAATGGTATTTCTCGCAGCGAAGGAACAAAAGCGTACGACCCACGTCCCGCGACGGATGGCCCCGCTTACGAAAATGTGGAAGCGGTGCCTAATGATAACTTCTATTCCTCCGTTGATTATAAAGGTGCTTTCGGCACTAATCTCTGGATTAGAAACTGGACCGCACTTGATTTCTACGAATTCTTACCCAATGCCCCCGAGCGCGTAGTTTCCGATGCGGACCTGGGTACGGGTAGCTACACCTGGTCTGCCGATACTATCTATCTACTCGACGGTTTCGTTTATCTGGAATCAGGTGGCTCTTTGACGATCGAGCCCAGTACGGTTATCAAAGCCTTGGCTATCCCATCTACCGATGATTTAGCTTCTACCCTGATTGTCACCCGTGGTGCAACGATCAACGCTTGCGGTACCAAAGATGAACCGATCATCTTTACTTCAGAGTTTGACGACCTGAACGACCCGGAAGATGTGACTTTCGACGAAAGAGGTCTGTGGGGCGGTCTGATCCTGTTGGGTAATGCCAGCATCACCGATGAAGCTAACGAAGAAGCAGTGGAAGGGCTGGATGCCAATGATCCACGTTCCTTCTACGGGGGTACCGATGACATGGACAGCTCTGGTAGCCTATGCTACGTATCTATCCGCCACGGTGGTGCCGAACTGGCACCCGGTAATGAGATCAATGGTCTGACGCTGGGTGGTATCGGTTCGGGTACTACTTTACAATTCATCGAGGTCATTGCCAACTCCGACGATGGTATTGAGTTCTTCGGAGGTACCGCTTCCATCAAGAACTTCTCCATTGCATTCTGTGGCGACGATGCCCTGGACTGGGATACCGGTTGGAGAGGTGATGCACAATTTGGTTTTGTGCTACAGTCTGAGGATACGGGGGACAATGCCGCCGAAATGGACGGTGCCAAGCCCGATGCAAATACGCCTTCCTCTAACCCACAAGTTTACAACGTTACTTACGTGGGTTCGGGTGTAGGCTCTACGGCCAAAAATGAACACGCACTGTTATTCCGCGACGGTACAAGAGGCCGCTACTCCAACTCCATCTTCACCGACTTTGGCAACTTCGCCATTCAGGTGGAAGACCGTGCTTCCGGAGTAGATGCTCGCTCTTACATGGAAGCCGGCGAATTGGTGCTGTCTAATAATATTTGGTTTGGCTTTGGGGAAGGTAACGAATTGAATGCTGGCCCTGATGGTTTCATTCAGGCTACAGCTGATGCGGAAGATCTCGATGCACAGTTCCTAATCGATCACTTACTGGCCAATGACAACTCCGTAGAAGATCCACAATTAGGGGGTATTTCTCGCAGCAACGACGGCGGCCTGGATCCACGTCCCGCGGCTAATGGACCTGCTTACATTACGGATGCAAGAGAGCTTTATCCAACCGATAATGACTTCTTCACACCGGTACTGTACCGTGGTGCTTTCTGTGCCCAGGGTGCCTGGATAGCCGAGTGGACAGCGCTGGCTCAATACGGTATCCTGGATGCAGGCATTCCATTCCTGAGCACCTCAGAATGTGATTTAGCAACCAGTACTGCCGCTTTGATAAAATCAGAAAATGGATACAAACTCATCCAAAACGCGCCTAATCCGGTACGCAACCAAACTCAGATCCAATTTGAGCTACCCCGCACGGTAAATGTAAGCCTGACGGTTTATAATGTACAGGGTAAAGTGGTTGCTAATCTGATCAATAACGACCGCCTTCAGGCAGGTACACACCAGGTAACTTTTGACGCCCGCAATGTCGAAAGTGGTGTTTACTTCTATACACTGACTAGCGAAGAGGTACGTATTACTAAACCAATGGTAGTAAACCGTTAGAAAACGAGGTAATAAAAAGTTAACACAAACTTATTATTGCACTAACATTCAACAAAGAGACTGCAAGTATATTTGCAGTCTCTTTGCTTATTTAGGTAATACAAACAACGAATGATGAATGCAAAAAATCTCCTGTTAGCCTGTGTGCTCTTATGTTTTTCCTTTTTGGCGAAAGCCCAGGAAACGGGAAAAATCAGAGGAACGCTGATTGAAAAAGAACTGGGAGAGCCCGTTATGTTTGGTAATGTCTTTTTAAAAGACGATCCCACCACGGGTACAGAGACGGATTTAGAGGGGAAATTTGAATTGGTATTACCCGCAGGAACCTACACCCTCCAGGCCTCTTTTCTAGGTCTGGCCACCAGTACCATTACCGATGTACAAGTAAAGGCGGGTGAGGTGACCGTGCTAGATATTTTGATGGTCCCCGAATCACAATTAATCGGAGAAGAGGAAATCGTGGTCACCGCCGAAGCCATCAACAATACCGAAAATGCGGTATTGACCTTACAAAGAAAAGCGACCACCATCCAGGACGGAATCTCCGCCAAAGAAATCAGCCGCTTTAGTGCCGGTAATGCGGCTGATGCCATGAAGCGGGTAACCGGCGCCTCGGTCGTTGATGGGAAATACGTATTCGTCCGTGGTCTGGGCGACCGCTACTCTTCTGCTCAATTGAACGGACAACAACTGCCCAGTACAGACCCCTACCGGAATAGTATGCAACTGGATTTGATACCAGCCAATTTATTAGACAATGTAATTGCCTCCAAGACCTTCTCTCCGGATCAGCCCGGTAACTTCACCGGCGGGAATGTCAACCTGGTAACCAAGTCTTTCCCAGAGCAATTCACCCTGACGGCTTCGGCCTCCATGAGTTATAATACTCAATCTTCCCTTCAAAATGATTTCCTGACCCACGATGGGGGGCGAACCGATTGGCTGGGTTACGACGATGGTACCCGTGCCATTCCGGATATCTTAACCGACGAGCAATACCTCAACGAAATTAGTGCCGCTTCGGCCAGCCGCGCCCGCCGCGACGAAGACTTGGCCAACCTACTGGATAATGCGGCCCGCTCCCTTAGCCAACAACACGAACCCAGCTTTAAGCAAAGTGGTCTGAATCAGAACTACTCACTTTCCTTTGGGAATCAGTACAAATTAGGGGAAAGTGTTCGTCTGGGGCTAATCTTTGGTGGTAACTTCCGCCGTACCTTTGACTTCTATAACAATGGCGTCTTCAGTTACTGGGAAAATACCGACTCCGAGTCACCCAACCTGAATATCGACCGGGAATTAACCGATCGACGAGGTACTGAAACCCCGCAGTTAGGCGGCTTTGCTAGTGCTGCGCTTAAATTTGGCAACAAAGTCCAAAGTAAAGTATCCCTCATCGCTATTTATAACCACACGGCAGACAAAGACTCCCGTATGCTGGATGGAGCCTTCCCGGCCATTATTTCCGGTAACGGTACTTTCCAAACCAGAACCCTTCGCTTTAGAGAGCGCGAATTCCAGGACTACCAACTGGGTGGAGAGCACGTTTTTGGCGAAAGCGGTATCAAATTCGAATGGGGAGGTTCTTATGTGCAAACAACGCAGGATGACCCGGACTTTCGTCAGTTCTCCAATACTTTCCGGATCCGGAATAATGTGGACACCCTGTATTTCATTTCTCCGGCGGAGTTCGATCTACCCTTCCACTTCTACCGGAACCTGCAAGATATTCAGTATACCAGCAAAGCCGACCTGACCATTCCTTTTGCTCAAGGCAAAAGCGGATTTAATCAATTTAAGTTTGGTTTCTTCCACTCTGACAAGGATAGAAGCTTTAGGGATAATGTCAACCAGATTCAGCTGGGGAATTCAGAAAATTACGCGGGCGATCCTGATGTTTTCTTTGGTGATAATAATATTGGTATCACTAATTTTGATCCGGAATCTCGCTTCCCCTACACCATTGGCCTCTACCCCATCAACTTTAAAAAAGCCACCGACGAAAACTCCTACGATGGCTTTGAACGCATCACCGCTTACTACGGTATGGTGAATTACGACTTCAACCTCTTCAAGGTGATCGCAGGACTGCGGGTGGAGCAAACCAATATCTTCCTGGAGAACCTGGCCGAAGAAACCGCCAGTATCGAAGAAACGGACCTGCTACCTTCGGTTAATGTAATCTATCCACTAACGGAAGACATGAATATTCGGGCCTCCTTTAATCAAACGCTCGCCCGACCCAATATGCGCGAACTAGCCCCCTTTGAATCTTTCGACTTTGGTGGAGACTTCCGTATTCAGGGTAATCCGGAACTGGACCGTACGCTGATCCAGAACTACGACCTGCGTTGGGAATTGTATCCTCGCCCCGGTGAATTGTTCGCTGTATCGGCTTACTACAAGAACTTTGACAACCCCATTATTACGGCCTTTGTACCCGAAGCGGCTAACCCACTGATTCAGTACGGAAACGTAGACAATGCGACGGTTTATGGACTGGAGCTGGAGTTTCGTAAAAAACTGGACTTCATCAGTCCGATCCTACAAAACTTCAAGCTTTCGTCTAACTTCTCGCTGATCGAATCAAGAGTAGATATTCCACAGATCGAGCAAGAAATTATCGATCAGTTTATTCCGGAGAAAGGCAATACCCGTCCTTTCCAGGGACAGTCGCCCTTCCTGCTGAACGCCGCCCTGAACTACAATAACTTCGAAAAAGGTTGGGACGCCATCGTAGCTTTCAACGTTTTCGGCGCTCGACTAGCCAATATCTCCGAGGGCCGTAATCCGGACGTCTACGAGCAGCCCCGTCCTCAATTGGACTTCTCGGTATCTAAAACGCTAACCGACCGGTGGTCTATCAAGGTAACGGCTCAGAACCTACTCAATCCAGACACCAATACCATCATGACCTTTAAGGGTCAGGATTACGATATTACGCGTTTCCGTCGGGGCAGAAGCTTTGGTTTGAAATTAGCTTATACGATTTAAGCTTTCGCTTTCGCGAAAAAAGAAGGGCGGAGGGAATCCTCCGCCTAAGCTTCACCAGGAGAAACGGTGTAATACTTCTTTCGGAACCAAAAGGCCAGGTTCACCAACGCAATCAATGCCGGCACCTCTACCAGAGGCCCAATGACCCCGGCAAAGGCCTGTCCGGAATTCAAGCCAAATACCGCAATCGCGACGGCAATGGCTAGTTCAAAGTTATTACCGGTGGCCGTAAAGGACAGTGCAGCATTTCGTGGATAATCCGCCCCCAGGGCTTTACCAATAAAGAAACTAATCACAAAAATCAGCCCGAAATAGATCAATAGCGGAATGGCAATCCGCACCACGTCCAGCGGTATCTTCACGATTAGTTCGCCCTTCAGACTAAACATCACCATGATGGTAAACAGCAGCGCAATCAGCGTGATGGGCGAAATAAACGGAATGAATTTCGTCTGATACCATTCCTCTCCCTTGGTTTTCACCAAAATAAGACGGCTCAAAAAGCCCGCCAGAAAAGGAATCCCCAGATAAATAGCCACGCTCTCGGCCACGGTCCCAATAGAAATATCCACCAAAGCCCCCTCGAAGCCAAAAAATGGAGGTAATACGGTAATAAAAAGCCAGGCGTAAAAACTATAGAAAAAAACCTGGAAAATACTATTAAGCGCTACCAGGCCCGCACCGTATTCCCGACTACCTTCCGCCAGATCATTCCAGACGATCACCATAGCGATACAACGCGCCAAACCAATGAGGATCAAGCCGGTCATATAAGCAGGATAATCCCTCAGGAAAATAATCGCCAAAAAGAACATCAATACCGGACCAATCACCCAGTTCATGACCAGCGATAGAGCTAGAATCTTAGTATTCCGAAAGACTTGTGGTAGCATTTTGTAATTCACCTTCGCCAGAGGCGGATACATCATTAAGATTAAACCAATGGCAATCGGAATATTTGTTGTTCCTCGCGTTGCGGCATTTACCACATCAGCCGTACCCGGCCAAAAATAGCCTAGCCCCACACCAATCCCCATGGCCAGAAAAATCCACAAGGTTAGGTATTGATCCAGGAAAGAAAGTCGTTTTCGTTTGCTTGTTGACATCTTATTTTATGATTTGATCAATGAACAGGCATACAATAATTCCCGGCCAATCAGGCGCAGAGTAGCATCGTATTTTTCAGATTCCTGTGGCGTACTGTCGGCCACTTTGGGATCTTCGTAGGTTAAAGGCAAGCGGAAAGCCGCGCCGAGAATATACGGGCAATTTTCATCGGCATCCGAGCAGGTCATAATGGCCACAAAATCCTGCTGGGGATTGAAGGGATCATCGTAGACTTTGGAAAAGCACTCTAATACCGGAGCCGCCCTGGCAAAAGTTACCTGATAGTGCGGATTATCTCCTCCTGGATTTTCGATTTGAAAACCCGCCCGCTGCAAAGCCGCCACGGCGTTCGGATGGAAAGTCGTAGCTTCCGTCCCGCCAGAATAGGTCTGTACCCCTCCTACCCCATGGTACGCCAACGCGGTTGCTGCCCAGATTTGGCTCAGATGACTGCGACGAGAATTATGGGTACAGATGAAATTGAGGGAAACACTAGTGGCTTCATTTAATTGTTCGCTGATGTACTGCGCTAACTGCTTCAGTAAAGCCTTACGCGCCTCCGGAATCTGTGTGAATTCAGACCGGCGTGCTTTTACGTAATCAAGCAGAGCAGGATAAAGTTGCATATGCATTTATTTATATATTGCAATATTACGATAATACAGGGCATTTTTTTTAACAGGTGCAATCCTGATCACTTACGTAGGTATCAAACAAACCATTTAGTAATCCCTGGATCGCCCGCCAGCGCTGAGCGTCAATACAATAATTGATACTCGTACCCTCAATAGTGCCCTTAATGATACCAATGGTTTTCAGCTCTTTCAGGTGACGAGAAATGGTGGCTTGAGCCAGGGGCAATTCATCTACGATGTCACCACAGATGCAAGAGTTGACTTTTAGTAAATGCTGAATAATGGCTACTCGAGCCGGATGGCCCAGCGCTTTGCAAATGGCAGCCAGCTCATTTTGAGCTACGGTGAATGCTTCTGTTTTGGTTACTCCCATATTGATCGCAATATACCGATTAATGCCTTAGGGAACAAATTTTGACTGAAAATGATCTCATGTGGTGACGAATAGTTCGGATGTTAGGCGGAGGATTCCCTCCGCCCCAAACATTTATCGCACCAGGGTGATGTCCCCCTCAAAAATAATAACCTCACCGTCCTGAAATTCCACCTCTGCAAAGTAGGCAAAGACCTGACTATTCATCAGGCGGCCGCGGTGGAAACCATCCCAGCCCAGGCTTAGATCATTCGCCGGGAAATTATCGCGTTGGAACATCATATTTCCCCTTCGCTCAAAAATCCGGAACGTCAAAACCTCCTTTACGTTTTTGGAAGCAAATACCGTCACGCGATCGTTATAACCGTCGCCATTTGGCGAAAAGGCATTTGGAATATAAACACTCTTAGTACGATCCACGTACACGATCACAGAATCGGTGCTCCGACAACCGTTGTCATCAACTACCGTAGCGATGTACTCTGTGGTTTTTAACGGAGTGAGGCGTTGTACCGGGCAGGTAGCACAGGCCAGGGTATCCGGTTGCAGCCAACGCAAGTCCTGAATAGTGGCATCGTCAATATTTTCCAGAGCGGTCAGCCTTACGAATTCACCCTGATTGATATAGCGGTCCGGGCCCAGTTCGATCAGCGGGTCAACTCCCTGTTGGATAAATACCACGGTATCGTATTCACAACCTCTAATATCCTGTACTTTTAAAGGGAAGCGTCCTGCGGGCAGATTCGTAAGCGTATTCGAACTGGTAAATGTCTGTTCGTTCCAGCTAAACAGGTAGGGGCCCTCGCCGCCAGTCACGTTACCGATGATGATCTGACCATCAGCATCCCCAAAACAGCGCTCGGGAGATACCGTAAGGGCTACGGCTTGCGGGCGATCCTCATAGACCGTTATTTCTACGGTATCGTATGAGGTACAACCATTTACTGGATCAAAAACCTCCAAATTATACTGTCCGGCTTCGCTGACGATTGGCCGGGTCATGGCCGTCTGAAAATTGGCATCATTTGTTTTGGTCCAATTGATGATCCACCGATCCTCCGCAAAGGGTTCTCCCAACTGAACATCGGGCTGGTTACAATCCAGTTCTAAATCCGGCCCAGCCGAAATGGCTGGTGGTGTATCATTTCTCCGTACTTCAATTTGATCACTCATTACACAGCCGTTATTCAAGTTCTCCACCACAAGTATATAGTTTCCGGGTTGGTTGACCACCAGTGAATTTCCGGATATGGAGTCCTGGAGGTTACTGGTGGCGATCCACGAATAACGAATATTTGAACCTGATTCACCTATAGCCTGTAAGGTCTGTGTGGGCACGGCACAACTTAAAATATTTACTGGTGCAATATTCGCTACGGGGACGGCCACGTCGATGGCCAGAGCTATGCTATCCCGATTACTACAGCCCGTCTGGGTATCTAAGACCGATAAGGTATAAAGTCCCGCCCGATTCACACTCACCGATAATACATCCTCCGCGACCAGACTGTCCTGAGCGCCGTAAAGCCATTGATACTGAAATCCAGATCCGGTAGCGGTACCTGAGCCATCGATAAAAGCAGCTCGTTCTACACAATCCACCTCTCCGTCGCTAGACAGCACCACGGCCGGAACATATTGCACATCTTCTACTTGTACAGTAACGGTGGGCGATAAGCAACCCGTTAAGGTATCCCGGGTCTGCAATGTATAAATGCCTGGTACCGATATCGTAGGTTGAAAAATCGTGGTCTCGCCGGCGGCTATACCGGGGCCTTGCCAATCCAGACTAATACCCGCTGCGTATTCCTCGGTGGGTCGCCCAATTTGAATTTCCGGATCAAAACAATTCAGCACCGTATCCGGGCCCGGTAATGCCGGTGGTGCCGGGTTAACTAGAATGGGCCGAACCGCCTCGGTACTACAGCCGTCGGCATTCGTCACCCGTACTGAATAATCAGCCGTACTATCCACCTGGATACTAGTTACTCCTCTTTCACTGGTCGACCATTGAATATCGGCAAAGGACCGATCTAGCGCGATTCGAGCCGTTTCGCCTACACAGATAACCGTATCTCCCAAAAAGTTAAAATCAGGGTTTGTAAAGGCAGCAATCTCTACAGAATCCATAGTCAAACAATTTGCCTGGTTGGTGACGGACACCGCATAAACGCCCGGCGTGGTGACGGATAAACCAGGATCCATAGCCCCCGTTGACCAATTGATACTTGCGTAAAAGCTGTCAATCTGTAGTAGAGCCGTATCTCCCGGACAAATTCCTGGCGGTGCAGCAATACTTAATACTGGTGCCGCTACATCACGTACGATAGCTCTGCCAATGTTTTCACATCCAAAATCATCTACTACTCGCACCTCGTATATTCCTGCCGTATCTACCGTAATCTCACGAGTAGTCTGCCCGTCGGGTAACCAACTATAAGATTCGAAACCCGCTCCCGCATCCAGAGTCCCGTCAGCGTTTTCACACTTTTCCAGGTCGCCCGTAATCACCGGTAGTGGATCGGGCCGGAATAACACCTGTACCTCGTCTACTCCTACGCAACCATTATTGCCGACCACCAAAACACCGTAGTCACCGGGCTCACTGACCACAATGGATGCTTCGTTGGTATCATCCGTCCACACATAGTAGGGAAAGCCTTCCGGCACACTGAGCACGGTGGTATCTCCCTTGCATATTTTCAAGTCACCTAGAATTTCAATTTCGGGAGCCTCCCGTTCGGCCAGATCAACGGCCACCATCCCCTGACAACCATTATTATCGGTCACGGTGAGCTCATACCGCCCTCCTTCGGTTATTTCAATCAAATCACCTGAATCACCATTTGACCAGTCGTAGGTCCTAAAATTACCATTGGCCAGTAAAGTAACCGGGGTTCCTTTACAGAATACATCGGGTGCCGTGATTCCAGGTCTGGGTAAGGAGCGGAAATTTACCAACACACTGGTATTGGTCCGACAGCCGTTCGTATCTACTACATTGAGATTAAATCTTCCCCCGGTAGTCGTCGAGATGCTTCTATTGGTTGACCCCGTTGACCATTCATAACTCAAAAAGTCGGCTCCCGCATCCAGCTCCAGGGTGTCCCCATCGCAGACGTCCAGTTCGGCATTGGCAATGGGACTGGGTCGGGGAATATTCACCACTACTTCGAAGGTGTCCCGGTTGAAGCAATCGCCCGGAGATTCTACTTCGATGATATAAATTCCAGATTCGGTTACTTGCGTAAAACGGCTGGTATCCCCGTTTGACCAGGAATAGTCCAGAAAATTATTCCGCACCGACAGGGTAGTAATCTCCCCTTCACAGATCGTGGGTGTGCCCTGAATGTTGGGCTTAGGATTATCATTGACTTCTAAGGTTTGGGAAGCCTGCGCCGTACAGCCATTCTGGTCGGTCACCGTAACGGTATAAATGCCGTCTACCCGGCCGATCGTCGCTACACTATCGGTCCCATCGGACCAGTTGTAGGCAGCAAATCCGGGAGTAGCCTGCAAAATAGCGCCTTCCCCATCACATATATCTAATTGCCCCGCTATACTCACCGTCGGATTTTCCACGGAAGTGAGCCTAATCGTATCCACGCCCATACAACCAAAGGTGTCCGTGACTTCTACGGCCACCTCCGGCAGATAAGTCGTAGTGATGCTAGCGGTCATTTCTCCCGTCGACCAAGTATATTGATCGTAGGAAAAAGTAGTGGACAGCGCTACCGATTCACCGGGACAGAAAATATCATCGCCCACGATGGAAGGTTCCGGATCCCGTTGCTGTCGGATAGAAGTAATCGCCGTATTTCGACAACCATTTGCATCGGTAACGGTAAGGTTATAGATACCGGCCCGATTAATCAGGGTAGCCGCGGTAGTATCTCCCGTCGACCACTGGTAATCACTGTAGGATTGGGTAAATAATAAACGGGTTCCCGTCTCACAGATGTAATCTCCTCCCAGAATTTCAGGCTGGGGGATCGAGACGGTATCTGCCTGGATAGTCGCACTACCGGTACAGCCCACCTCATCAACTACGGTAACTTCGTAAGTACCCGGACTGAAAATCTCAATAGCCCGTGTACTTTGACCACCATTCCAGTTATAAGTATTAAAGCCCGTCGGGGCCGCAATAATGCCACTTTCATTGGCACAAAATAGCGTATCGCCACTAACGGAAAAGACAGGCTCGGGACGCTCTTCCAGCTGCAGCGTATTGGTTCCCGCACAACCGTTGCTATCGATTACCTCCAGGGAGATCACTCCCCCGGTGCGGGCAGTAAACCTCAAGTCAGTAGAACCATCTGGCCAGGCGTAGCTCTGATATCCCGCTTCCGCCACGAGTTGTACGCTATCACCGGCGCAAAAAGCCGTATCCCCAATGATACCGGGAACGGGGGCCATCAATTGCACCACCTCGCGTTGTACTTCTCCGGGACAACCGAAATTATCGGTTACCGAAAGTCCAATGATCCCACCTTGATCTACACTTGTCTCTGCAGTAGCATCACCAGTAGTCCATTCATAACTACTATACACTTCTCCACTTTGCAGCGAAGTCGATCCGCCTGGACAAATGACGGTGTCGCCCACAATACTGGGTAAGGGATTTTCGCGTTCGAAGATAGAAAATTGCCCACTACCCTGGCAACCATTTACATCGGTGACCGTCACGGCATATTCGATCGGCATATCTGCGGTGATAGCGGCCGTCGTGTCTCCGTTTGACCAGAGGTAAGACGGATAATTATCCGCCACAATCGTGGTAGCCCCTCCCTCACAGATGTAATCCAGTCCGCTAATTACGGGTTGCGGTAAAGGGAAAGTATCGAGGGTTTCAGAAGTACTTCCCTGACAGCCAAAAGAGTCGGTTACCATTAAATCAATGGTGAAAATGGAATCCACCGTCACCGTTTCTGTGTTTTCGCCCGTCGACCAGGCATAGGCAGAAAAGCCCGCCGGAGCACTTAAGGTCGTATTTTCGTTTCGACAAAAAGTCAAATCCCCCGCAATACCAGGTGTCGGGTTCGGTCGGTCAATGACCTCAAAGGTATTCCGACCAATACAGCCAAGAGTGTCCGTTACTTCTACCGAATATATTCCTGGTTGACTAATTTCTATAGCTCCAGACAACAAACCAATTTCCCGAAAGGTATTACCGTTACCATCCCAACCATTAGCAGTGGGACTAAATTGATCAGGTAAGGTTAAGGTATCCAGGGTACCGGTACAAAGGTTGCCGTCCCCAAAAATTTCCGGTGCTGGCTCTGGCAGGAGTGTTACTTCTACACTATCCGTTGTCGGACAATTATTAGCATCGACCACCGTCAGGGTAACCAGGCCGATTGAATCTACCTCAAAGAACTCCAGAGAACTAGTGCCCTGTGCATTCTCCCATAAGTAAGTCTGAAAGCCGGTCGTGGCTCTTAAAATGGTACTTTGCCTACCTTCCGGACAAAGATTAGCGTTTCCTCGAATAAAAGGTCGGGGCACTTCGGAAACGCGCACGGTAAACTCCCCTACCCCCGGGCAAACCGCATTTCCGGCAGTAGTTACCGTCAGGGAATAGGTCTCGCCGCCCGGCACTCGTATGTTGGGCACTGTATCTCCGGTTGACCACAGGTAAGTTTCGAATCCCGCCTCGGCCATCAGATCGCTACTGTCTCCAATACAGACCAGATTATCCCCGGTGATATTGGGCACCCCTCCACTCCGCACCGTAATTGTTATTTGATCGGTATGTTCGCAAGCTCCTTCTTTCACCAGGACCGTATATTCCAGGGTTCCGGAGAAGCCCGGTGGTATTTCCAGTGTAGGATTAGGAATATTAGGATCGCTCAGGAAAGTAGTCAGTCCATTAGCTTCGGACCAGATATAGGACTCTCGACCCGCCGTATTGGTAACCTGGGTATTAAGCTGAAGACTTTCTCCCGCACATAACTCCTGGTCCATACCCAGGTCGACGGTTACCTGATCGCAATTGGGATTGACGATACAATTCAACCAGGGTGCGGCAGAACCACCCCAGATAAAACTAAATTCCTGCACCAGAGTAGAATCAAAACTCTCCAGGTCTGAACCGTCAAAAGCACTGACAAAAAGGTCAATCACCAGAAAAAACCCATCTCCGGGTTTTACTTCCATTGGTTTTAGAAAGCCATCCGCATTATTGAAGTCCTCCACGGTATCCTGGGCAGTAGACATAAACCCGGTTGATACTATTGACCCCGGGCCAAGGTTTCCGTTATTCGGTAAACGGGCAAAGGAACAACGGTAAGGACTACCTAAGCTATCACAGGTCAAATTTGGCCCGTAAATAGCGAAATCGTAGTCGACAAGATAATTGGGTAGCGTATCACGAATCAAGAATCCCAACTGATTACTATCCAAAGGCATATCTTCACGTAACTCAAAATAAAACCAGGATGAAATCGTCTCTCCTCTAAATAAACAGCCCTCATCATTATTGGGGTTGGCAAAATCGTCAATACCCGGACCGGTTGGCGTAAAAGAAAAACTAGAATCACTGCAGATGATAAAGGCCGTACGACAGTCTTCATGCTGGGCATAGGAAAGCACGGGCAGCAGCCCCAAGAGGACCGCCCCTAACCAGTTTCTGAGATTATGCATGCGCATAAATAGGATTTTTTATAATCTAACGCAGAAATTCAGGGCCTAGCATATTTATTGTTTAAATACCGCGTCTTTTAACTTCTTTCATTATTAAACTGCGCTCCCGGGATAAATCGCCTTCTACGGAACTGTTCTCTTCTGCTCTGCGAACGAGGTAGGGAACGACGTCCTTTACCGCACCGTAGACCATATACTTGGCTACCTTAAAACCGTAGTCTGCCAGATTGTAGGACAAGTTATCGCTCATCCCTAATAACTGAGCGGACAAAAAATGGGGATGCTCTTTATTCAGGCCTTTTTGCGCAATTAATTGTGCCATTAACATACAACTTTTTTCGTTATGAGTGGCATTACATAAGGCAATTGTATCGTGGTGCTCCACACAAAAGCGGATTCCCTCGTTATACGACAAATCAGAGTCAATTTTAGTATCGTGTATCGGCGATGGATACCCTTTTTCGGCGGCTCTTCGACGTTCTTTCTCCATGTAGGCACCCCGTACCAGTTTTGCGCCCAGTAAGTAGCCCATTTGCTGACTGTGAATGTAAGACTGCTGCAGAAACTCCAGTCGATCCTTACGGTACATCTGGAAGGTATTATAGACGATGGCCTGACCTTTACTATTGTAGCGTTGCATCATGGTCTTGGCTAAATCATCAATCGCCGTTTGCAGCCAGGTCTCTTCGGCGTCGATCATAACCCCCACATTAAGCTTTTCGGCATTGTAACAGATCGCATCTATTCTTTTGCGGACCGATTCCCATTCGGCCAGTTCGTCGGGGCTGAGTTGGGCTTTGGCGGATACCTTTTCCAGTAATTTATTACGGGCCAGACCGGTAATTTTGGTGGAGATAAGCCAGGCGCTTTCGTGGGTAGCCGCAAATTCCAAAGCACGAATATTCTCATTCATCGTATTGTTGAAATCCTCTTCCCTTTCTTTTCCCTCGACTCCATAGTCCAGAATAGAACCGATACCCGATTCGTAGAGTTTTTCAATGGTCTCGGTAGAATCCAGCAAGGTCGTACCCCCACAAAATTGTTTAAAAATGGTACGTTTGATCACTGCTTTTGCAAAAGGAAGCTTGTTCTTTACCGCAAACATAGCCAGGCTGCTGGCCATATTGACCAGCCAGCCCTTGTTCATCATATTAAACAGCCATAGCATCTCTTTGAGTTCCCGGTTCGACTTATCGGCAAAGGCTACTTCGGTATTAGAAAAGTCGATGGTGATGGCATCATCTACTCCGAATTGCTCGCGTAATTTTTCCGTTAGTGCCTCTCTCTTTTTATTTACTGGTTTACCTTCTAAATTCATATCCTTCTTGTTTACGTTGCTTGGTTTTCAGGTCAGATTACTTTTTAATCTTCCTGAGCAGTGGTCCATATTTGCCAGGCTTTTTCTGCCTGTTGCTCCAGCATTAAGAGGCCGTTTAGTGTAACGGCACCTTGTGCTTTAGCCTTTTTCATGAATAGGGTTTCAGCTGGGTTATAAACGAGATCGTAGGCCAGATGTTCCTTTCCCATAGCTTCGTAAGGAATATCCGGAAAACGATCCGTCTGCGGGCTCATCCCCAGTGGCGTCGTATTGACAATCAATGGGTGCGCCCGGATAAGCGCCTCGTCTATCTCCGCATAGGTATATTGGCCGGCTCCTTCTCTTCTGGACACCAGACCGGGTACAATATCCATTTTCTTGAGCTGATATGCAACCGCTTTCGCAGCGCCGCCGGTGCCCAGAACCAGCGCCCGTTTAATATCCAATTGATGACTGCGCATGGTCTTTTCCAGCGCAAAGGCAAAACCGTATACATCGGTATTATAACCCTTTAATTTTCCCTTCTCGACCTTTATGGTATTGACCGCACCGATCTCAGCCGCTGCCGGATCTAATTCATCCAGATAACTCATCACCTGCTCTTTGTAAGGAATGGTAACATTCAATCCTAGCAGATTCTCATGTCGGTTTAGCAAGTCGGGAAAAGCTTTGATGGAAGGAATCGGGAACAGTTCGTAGAAGGCATCATCAATATGCCATTTCGCGAACTTTTCTCCAAAATATTTTTTAGAAAATGAGTGTGATAATGGGTAACCAATGAGTCCAAATAAGCGATCGTATTGTCGATAATCCATTTGTCGTCTTTTTTTAGTGTATTTTCTTATCTACTCTTTCGAGTAAAAATACAACCAGTATCCCAGAAAGGATCATTAGAATCGCCATGGAAACCTGAGGGTTCCCCTCAAATTGTCCCGGCAGGACACTGCGCTCCAGGAAAGGAACAATCTCCCCACTACTATCAATTCGGGTCTCTAGTACATTGCGCCAGGGCCAAATTTTATTGAGGGAGCCAATCATAAAGCCCGTAAGCACGGCCAGAGTCGTATTGTGGTAATTTTTAAAAGTCCAGGAGAGCAGGCGCGCAAAGGTAGCCAGACCAAATAAACAGCCCAGTGCAAAAACGGCCACCATGATGAGGCTATCGGCAGCAAAAGTACTCAGGGCTGCCTTCACCTCCGGAAAGATCACCGTGTACATACCCATCAAAAGGAGCATAAAACTACCGGAGATCCCCGGCAGAATCAGGGCAGAAATAGCAATGGCACCCGCTATGAAGACCATCCATAGCGCGTCGGTACCCTGGGCGGGTGTGGCAATGGTAATCCAGTAGGCCAGACCGATGGCCAGGATCATGCCCAGCCATTCCAACAGTCCCCAGGACTTAACCTGCCGCGCAATATAAATCGCGGAAGCAATAATCAATCCAAAGAAGAAGGCCCAGACCAGGACCGGATAAGTCTCCAGCAAGTGGGATACCCCAAAAACGCCGGCGACGAATCCCAGCGCCATACCCGCAATCAGGAAGAGCAAAAAATTACCATTGACACTACGCCAGACTTCCCGCAGCCCCCCGCGACCAAAAGCCCGGAATAAGTCCGGGCCCAGCACTGCTTTGATCGATTCGAGCAAGGTCTCGTAAATCCCCGTAATAAAGGCGATGGTCCCTCCGGAAACACCGGGGATTACTTCCGCAATCCCCATGGCCATTCCCTTGAGCGCTAAGAATAGATTTTCCTTTCCTTTCTTCATGCAGCAAATGTAAGTAAATCAAAAATAAAAATGCCTACTTCTGAATATCGAAGTAGGCGTTTTTAAGAAGTGATTGGAGCACTTCCAGAGAAACCAATTTTGTAGTTATCGGCGACGGGATCGGGAATTGGAATCACTCTCAAAGCCCTTGAGTGAATAAGTAAAAGTAGTCAGGAAATAACGGCCCAGAGCATTAACCGTCCGATCCGTAACGAAGTTCAATTGGTTGATCCGACTGACCCCCCGGTTCTGGTTAAGGATATCGTAGACTCCAATTTTCAATTGCCCCTTATTGCCTTTCAGCATGAAGACAGAAAGTTCAGCATTCCAAATGGGAATTTCCTGATTAAAGTCATCACTCAGGCCATTAAAGATCGAATAGTCTAGCTCTGTATTGATGTTCAACTTGTCCTCAATCAGCGTAACGGTTACATCACCAAAGTAAGTGTGGTTGATGAAGTCTTGATTTCGTCCTTCTGCCAGCGAGAACTGCGCCGTGGTATACGCAATATTTCCACCTACATCAATGTCAATTTTATCCCTTTTTAAATTATTTAGGCTAATGCGCATTCCCGTAGTCAGGTTATCGGTATTGTTTTCAATACCATTGACGAAAGCAATACCTCTAGAATAAAAGACATTGGGACGAATCCGGTACCCTAAGCCTAGTTTATTGATTCTTGCGCTGTAGCTCAGTGTGAAATTAGCCTGGTAATCACTATCTACGTTGACGGGTGTGGTAGTCCGCACCCCATTTTCATCGAATATTTGATTATTCCGTACCTTATTGGTAGCGTAAGTAAAATTTAAGAAAGCAAATACGCCACTAAAAGTAGACGGGTTAAAGGCAATTAAGCGGGTACGAATATTGTGCCGAAACTCCGGACGCAGGTTAGGGTTACCCACGTATATATCAAGTGGATTACTGTTATCTACGAAAGGTTGTAGCTGCGTGATAGTTGGCTCAATCACATTGGTCGTATAATCAAAAGTTAGATTTTTTCCCGAAGCGAAATTATATCGGTAATTCAACTTGGGAAGAATATTATTCAGGGTCTGATTGATTTCTGTATCCGCCAGCAGTAATTCTCCATCTAAAACGGAGTTCTGATAAGTGGCTCCAACGGTTAAATTGTAGCTAGGCCGATTGACGACAAAGTTCATTCCTGCATTGTTGTAAGTGTACCCTACTCGATACAGATTACTCAATTGCTCGTTGAAAATCCGCTCACCAGAGTCGATATCAAATACCGCACGATCTAAATCCGTTAGATTCTCACTGTAACGATAATTAAACTCCAGGTACCGTCTTCTACCCAATGGTTCCGTGTAACTGAATTCAGCACTGTAATTATTGACTTCGTTCAATTGATCTTGATCCTGGTTTAGATTTTGTTCTACAGGAGTGATTACACCATTTCTTTCGTTAAAAAAGATGTTAGCCGAAGTTGTGTTCCCCAGGAAATCCCGGTTGTTTAAGCCATAGGTGGCATTGATACTCATGTTTCGGCCCGCCTTGCGAAACTTTCGGCGATACAATAAGCTACCATTACCCCGTAGCAGATCTCCATTATTAGAAGTCACTTGATCACTTGAGTTCCGAGGATCAAAATCAAAATCAGTCGTCAGGCTATTGTAACTCCCAAAAGATTCTGTCAAATTATAGACAAATTCACCACGCACCAGAATAGAAGAAAGGGAATCTAAATCACTGGAAAACTTTAAGTTGAGACTGTGGTTGGTATTTAAATCATCCTGACGTCGCTCATCATCCGTAATCAAACCAGTGTCGTTGCTTAAAAAGTTCTGCTGAAACTGATCCACCAGTGTCAATTTGTCAAAGCTGGAAATGAAGTAACTAAGGTTTATCTCCGTCTCTTCCTTAAACTCGTGATTCAAGTTTACGCCACCGGCAAAGGTAGTCGCGATGCCCTCTGAAATATTTGAACTTCCGGGGATCGCGCCGCCGCCACCTCTTCGAAAACCACCACTTCCGGTAGCACTATTAAAGCTATTGAAGTCCGACTGAGAAAAACCCTGTTCATTAATATTATTACCCGTCCCAATTAAGGACATTTTGGTGTTCTTATTAAAGCTGTTGATGTTACCACGACCTACAAAACGTCCGGCATCACCATAACCTGCCGTTAAATTACCAAAGGCTCCTTTCTTTTTATTTTCTTTTAAAGTAAGGTTAATGGTTTTTTCTCTTACGCCATCATCGACACCTGTAAATTGGGCTTTATCCGATTTCTGATCAAATACCTGCACTTTATCAACGGCGTCCGCGGGTAAGTTTTTAGTCGCAATTTTAGGGTCTCGCCCAAAAAATTCCTTACCGTCCACCAGGACGCGTTGTACATCCTCGCCCTGGGCTTTTACCCCTCCATCCCGATCCACTTCGACCCCCGGTAACTGCTGTAGTAGGTCCTCCACTACTGCATTGGGCTGCGTCCGGAAAGAATTGGCATTAAATTCTATAGTATCTTTCTTGATTTTGATGGGATTCCTTTCACCCGTTACGGTCATTTCATCGATCATCTCCGACTGTGGTAAAAGCTTTACCCTACCCAGGTCGCGGTTTTCGCGGTTTTCCGCAAAAGTGAGAATTTGATCTTTCATCCCGTAACCAATGTAGGTGACGCGCAGTAAGATATCCCCCTTGGGTACCCGCTGCATTTCAAACTTACCCTGCCCGTCGGTAAGAGCGAAGGAAATCAGGGAGGAGTCTTTAGTATTCATGGCCATTACCGTGGCGCCGGGTAAGCCGACTTCCGTAGTATCTACGACTGTACCAACGATAGTGTTTTGCGCGAAAGCGCTCCCGCCCCAGAGGGCAACAAATAAAAACAGTAGGGCAATTTTCTTCATAATAATGATTTATGCCCCAAAGGTAGGCCTTTATCCGCATTATGGCGTTAAGCAGCCTTGACGGATGGTTAAAAAAGGTTAAGCCATCGACGAACGGTAGCTTATTGGTCGATATTCTCCTGATAAATGCCTTCGAAAGTATCCAGGTTGACCGCCGTGAGTACAGCCATATCACTGCGCTCTGCGTACACACAGCCCGTATCCAGGTTGATCGCTCGATTGCTACCACTTTTGGCCTGCGTCAGTAAGCCCCAATGTTCCGTTAGGGGGATGGGCGTATGCCCGTGGATGATGTAGCGGTCGCCCAACCAATCGTAATCAATATTGTCGTACCAATAGCGCTCCCAGAGCATAGACTCCTGATCTTCCAGCGGATCTTTAACATCGAAATTCAGGCCACCGTGGACAAAAATAAAGCGCCCCATCTCCAGGTAATTCGGTAGGTTATGAATAAAATCGAGGTAGTAATCATCAATTTGGCCCGGGCTTTTGACCCCGAAGCTCTTCAGGGTAGGCCGTCCGCCGGCTCCGTAGAAGCGCTGCAGCGTATAAGTGACCGAGGTCAGCGCTTCGATAAAGATCTGTTCGTGGTTACCGCGTAAGCAATGGATATTGTGCTCCGCTTGCTGAAGGGCAAAAATCGTATCCAGTACCCCCTTACTATCGGGTCCGCGGTCGAAATAATCGCCCACCAGGACCAATTCATCGTCTTCCTGCAAATCTATTTTCTGCAGCAAGGCCTGGAAACTAAGGTTACAGCCGTGAATATCGCCGATTGCGTAGAGGGCCATGGTTTAATGTCGAATTTTGAATTGCTGAATATTGAATGGTTAATTTCTAAGCAGGGCTCCGTTTTTGTTGAACAGTGGAAACAAATGCTCGCTGTTGAGACTAGAAAAATTATCTCTTTAAAAAAGCAAAATAAAAAACTATAGCCCAAATAGGAATTATTTTGTCAGAAAAAACCTTATATTTGCGGCTCCTTAAGTGTTTGTTGATTTGTTGGTTTGTTGGTTTGCTATTTAATCCACCAAACCAAAAAACAAATAAACCATCAAACGATCTTGGTCCCGTAGTACAACGGATAGTATATAGGTTTCCGGAACCTGAGATGGAGGTTCGATTCCTCCCGGGACCACTAAAAAAGTGTAATT
>Ga0102940_1000080_pt1 | contig 63262 bp, 50 predicted proteins | sample SalPonR2_C_D1_MG_FD_78215 | JGI IMG/M metagenome (GOLD analysis project Ga0102940, IMG submission 78215) | Salt pond soil microbial communities from South San Francisco under conditions of wetland restoration - Salt Pond MetaG R2_C_D1_MG | ecosystem: Environmental > Aquatic > Marine > Intertidal... | reverse complement strand
GTCTACGTAGTTGGCGACGTTATTCAGGTCGTCATTGAAGTAGTTGATGGCGCCGATAAAGCAGTTCTCGGAGATGTTATCGAGGTGACCACGGTACTTCAGCCACGGTCCTGCCATCGAAATGTGGTCGGTAGTACACTTACCTTTGGCTTTGATCAGTAAGCGCATATCGGTCACCTGCTCCTTAGTGATGGGCTCAAATGGGGTCAGCAATTGTAAGCGATTAGAATCTTCACGTACATCGATGCTCACCTGACTACCATCTTCCATGGGAGCGAGAAATCCGGCGTCTTCTACATCAAAACCACTGGCGGGCAACTCGACACCCGTTGGCGGGTCGAGCTTCACCTGCTCGCCATCCTCATTGGTAATGGTGTCCGTTAGTGGATTGAAGGTGAGGTCACCGGCAATAGCCATGGCTGTAACGATTTCCGGAGAAGCGACAAAAGAGCGTGTCTGTGGGTTACCATCATTCCGCTTGGAGAAGTTTCGGTTGAATGAGGTAATGATGGAATTGGCGCGATTAGGGTCGTCGGTATGGCGTGCCCACTGTCCGATACACGGACCACAGGCGTTAGCCAGAACCACTCCGCCCATATCTTCAAAGGCATTGAGCTGGCCGTCGCGATCTACGGTGAAGCGAATTTGCTCCGAGCCCGGGGTAACGGTAAACTCTGATTTGACTTTTAGTTTTTTGGCGGCAGCCTGACGAGCCAGGGAGGCTGCCCGGTCGAGATCTTCGTACGATGAATTGGTGCACGAACCAATCAGCCCCACTTCCAACTTTTGTGGATAGCCATTTTCTTTTACTGCTTGCGCAAATTTAGAGATCGGCCAGGCCAGGTCGGGGGTATAGGGACCGTTGATGTGTGGTTCGAGGGTCGACAGGTCGATTTCAATCACCTGATCGAAGTATTGCTCTGGGTTAGCGTAACATTCCGCATCACCGGTGAGGTATTCTTTTACTCCGTCGGCCAATTCGGCTACTTCGGCGCGTTCGGTAGCGCGCAGGTAGCGGCTCATAGCTTCATCGTAGCCAAAGGTGGACGTCGTAGCTCCAATTTCAGCTCCCATGTTGCAGATAGTACCTTTACCGGTACACGACATAGATTCGGCACCTTCGCCAAAGTATTCGACGATGGCACCTGTTCCTCCTTTTACCGTAAGGATACCGGCTACTTTGAGGATAACATCTTTGGCTGATGTCCAACCTGACATTTTACCTGTCAGTTTCACACCAATCAGTTTAGGCATTTTCAGCTCCCAGGGCATTCCGGCCATCACATCGACAGCATCGGCACCACCCACACCGATGGCGACCATACCAAGACCACCCGCGTTGGGCGTATGTGAATCGGTACCAATCATCATACCACCGGGGAAAGAGTAGTTTTCCAGCACGATCTGGTGAATGATACCAGCGCCTGGTTTCCAGAAGCCAAGGCCATATTTATTCGATACTGACGCCAGGAAGTCATAAACTTCTTTGTTGGCATCGATAGCTTTTTCAAGGTCGGCTGCGGCACCTACTTCGGCTTGAATAAGGTGGTCACAGTGTACCGTAGAAGGCACCGCTACGTTGTCGCGCCCCGCCATCATAAATTGCAGCAGCGCCATTTGTGCGGTGGCGTCCTGCATAGCTACGCGATCAGGCGCAAAAAATACGTAGTCTTTGCCCCGGGTATAGTTTTGTAGGGGAGACTCTTCGTGAAGGTGAGCGTACAGAATTTTTTCGGACAGAGTGAGCGCGCGGCCCAATTTGGATCTGGCCTCATCCACCCGCTTGGGAAACGACTCGTAGTGAGCCTTGATCATATCGATATCGAATGGCATAGCTTGTTATAGATTTTTGTTAATTAAACGGTTGTTCGTATGGGGCAGGTTGGCTGTGCTGATGTCGGTTGGGCATGCACAGGGATACGTCTACCCGCACGAGTGGTAAAGGTACAATTTTTACATCTTCTTTACAGCAACTCTCCTATGGTATAGAGTTGACCAATCCGCATTTTGTTCTATTCTTTTCCAGGGTAATGAAATATTGGAGCTCCCTGTCCTATTAATAGGAGGTGGCTTTCGCCAAAAAGTAATCGCAAAGCCAAGTTAAATTTCAGTTAAAACCGATCTGTCCATATTTATTTTCCTTACTCTCGACTTTGGCAGCATTCATTTTTTAAATATCTTTCGTCATCCTATCCAAAACGAAGCCCAATTCACAACCAAATAAGCCAGGTGCTGACCCGTATCGGTAACTGTTTCTTTGAACAAAAACTATATACAAATACCTTTTCTATGTATATCAACTCGAATGGAGAACAGGAAGTAACCTATGATGCCATTGTCGTAGGTTCCGGCATCAGCGGAGGCTGGGCCGCCAAGGAATTATGTGAAAAAGGGCTAAAGACCCTTGTCCTCGAACGGGGGCGCAACGTTCGTCACGTCCTCGACTACCCAACGGCTGCTCAGGACCCGTGGGATACCAAGCTGCGCAACCGGGTGCCACAAGATGAGATCGACAAGCACTATTCCAAGCAAAGCCGCACCGGCTATACCATTCGGGAAGCTTCTAAACATTGGTTTGTTAAAGACGATGAGCACCCTTATTCCGAAGTAAAGCGCTTTGATTGGATGAGGGGCTACCACGTCGGTGGACGCTCGCTAATGTGGGGGCGGCAATCGTACCGCCTCAGCGATCTGGATTTTGAGGCAAACGCTAAAGAAGGTATTGCCGTCGACTGGCCTATTCGCTACGCGGATATTGCCCCCTGGTACGATTATGTGGAGCGCTTTGCCGGTATCAGCGGTCAAAAAGAAGGTCTTCCGCAACTACCCGACGGGGTATTTCTGCCACCAATGGAGCTCAACTGCGTGGAAAAACACGTGCGCGCCCGCATGCGCGAAAAATTTAATGATCGCATCCTGACCATTGGCCGCACGGCCCATCTCACCAAAGCAGATCCCGAAATTCACGGTAATCGCGGAAGTTGTCAATTCCGCAATCGTTGCATTCGTGGGTGTCCTTATGGTGCCTACTTCAGCAGCAACTCGGCTACTCTGCCGGCGGCTGAAGCCACCGGCAACCTGACGCTCCGACCCGATAGTATCGTGCAGGAAGTCATCTACGATCCTCAGACGGGCAAAGCCTCCGGCGTGCGTATCATGGACAGCGAAACGCGCGAAACACACGAGTATTTCTCCAAAGTTATTTTCCTGTGCGCCTCGACCCTGGGGTCTACCCAAATCCTGATGCAATCCAAATCCGATGCTTTCCCCACCGGCATGGGCAATGCTTCTGGTGAATTAGGCCACAACCTCATGGACCATCACTTCCGGTGCGGAGCTTCAGCCCAATTTGATGAATTTGATGATCAATACTACAAAGGACGTCGGCCCAACGGCATATACATCCCCCGCTTCCGCAATCTTGACGAAGCGACGCGAATGCCTGATTTTATCCGGGGCTATGGCTATCAGGGAGGTGCCAGTCGTACCAATTGGATGCGTGGCGTAGCCGAGCTTGAGGCCGGCCTGGGTGCCAAGCTTAAAGAAGCCCTCATGCAACCGGGGCCATGGACTATGGGGCTCAATGGTTTTGGCGAATGTCTGCCGTACCACGAGAATAAAATAATGCTCAACGAAGAGGTCACGGATAAATTCGGTATGCCCACCCTTACTATTGACTGTGAGTTTAAGGAGAACGAAAAGAATATGCGCAAGGACATGATGGCCGCGGCTGCCGAAATTCTGGAAGCTGCCGGCGGAAAAGAGGTAGCGACCTACGACTCTGGCTCCTACCCCGGGCTCGGCATCCACGAAATGGGTACCGCCCGTATGGGGCGTGATCGCAGGGCCTCCGTCCTGAACGAATGGAATGCGGTCCACGACGTACCTAATGTCTTTGTCACCGATGGCGCTTGCATGACCTCGGCAGCCTGCCAAAATCCGTCCCTGACCTACATGGCTCTGACGGCTCGGGCAGCCGATTACGCTGCACAGCAACTAAAACAAGGAAATCTCTAAAACAAAAGCTATGAATCGACGCGAAGCGTTAAAATATACAACCATAACTCTGGGGGCGGCACTAAGTGCCACCACCACCGCGGCCATCCTGCAAGGGTGTACCGCAGAACCGGGTTCTGACTGGATTCCTGGTACTCTTTCTCCGACCCAGGCCGAAGCATTGGCGGCTATGGCCGAGACCATCCTTCCTGCGACCGATGACAGCCCCGGAGCACGCGATGTGCATGTACACCGTTTTATTGATACCCTGCTCACCGACTGGGCCAATGACGAAACCCGGCAGGAATGGATGGAAGGCTTTCAGGCCCTCCACCAGGAACTGACGGGAAAAACCAAAGATCCGGCTTTTAACAAATTATCGGCCGAAGATCAGGAGGCCGCCCTGCGGGCCATCAACGAGCGGGCCCTCAGCGGTGCCCCCAATACCGCTACCGACTCTTTCTTTTTAGAACTAAAGGGCCAGGTGATTGGTGGCTACTTCTCCAGTAAGGAGGTGGGGATGAACATCTTAGCCTATGATCCGGTACCAGGTGAATACCTGGGATGTATTCCGGTAGAAGAGGTTGGAAAAGCATGGAGTTTAAGATAAATCATTATGGCTAAAAAAATAAACCGCCGGCAGGCTCTGGCTGCTACCGGCTTACTTACAGGGAGCACTCTGCTGCCGGCAACAGCCTGGAGTCAGGCAAAGGCTGGTCACTCTGCTATGCCGTTTAAGCATTCGGTATGTCGTTGGTGCTTCAACGATGTACCGCTTGAATCCCTGGTACGAGAAGTCAGGGAATGCGGCATTCAATCTATTGAATTGCTAAAACCCGACGAATGGCCTACCGTCTATCAGGCAGGATTGGCCTGTGCGGTGGCGACCGATAATTTCATTAGTCTGACTAAAGGATTCAACGACCCTGAGCAGCACGAGCGGCTGCAGTCGTATTACCCCAAACTAATGCAACAGGCTGCAGAGCAGGGTATTCCCCATGTCATTTGTTTTTCGGGCAGCCGAAATGGCCTAAGCCGGGAAGCCGGCATCGAAAATTGCGCACGCGGGCTGGAGCCTTTAGTGAAACAAGCCGAGTCGCTGGGTATTACATTGATTATGGAACTGCTCAATTCTAAGGTCGACCATCCGGACTATCAATGTGACCATACAGAATGGGGTGTAGCCCTGGTTGAAAAGGTTGGGTCACCTCATTTTAAGCTACTGTATGACATTTACCACATGCAGATCATGGAAGGCGATATTATTGCCACCATTCGCAAGCATGGAGATCACATTGCGCACTACCATACGGCCGGTGTACCGGGGCGCAACGAAATTGACGATACGCAGGAATTATATTACCCGGCCATTATGCAAGCGATTGCTGATAGTGGCTTTACGGGTTACGTTGGGCAGGAATTTATTCCGAGTAATGAGGAGACGCAGTTTAAGGCATTGCGTGCTGCTGTACTTCGGTGCTCATAGGGGGGGACCGGCAACGATGAGTTTGTTTAGGGACTCCCAAACCTCATCGCCCCGGGTTGTAGCAAACAAAGAGGGATACGAAATTATTATTTTTCGTATCCCTTTTATTTTAGTACACTATTATTTTTCGGGAGTATACCTTGCTTTTAATCTTTGATTAGTTCTTCTATTTCCTTGCGCCCGGCGGGTGTGAGCTCGTATTTGACAGTAACTCCACGGCGTGGTTCCTGATCGGAATCGAAGAGCTTATCATTGCTTTTAATCTGCGCAGCAATATTTGAGCGACGAATCATTTTTCCGAATTGCTCAGTGATTTCTTCAATGGTACCGGAAGAAAAGCCACGGTCACCGTAGGTGGCCCGGGCATAATGAAAGGCTAATAATATCCGGTTTAATTGATTGCTTTTGCTCAGGATTTCTTTTTTGATTTTGCGGAAGCGGTCTGAATTTTTAGCAACCTCAACGATGCGTTTAGGATCGACAACTTCTTCAATGTCTTCGACTTCTTTGTTTACCGTCGCTTTAGCCTGAGTCTTTTTGGGACGTCCGCGTTTGCTACTACCTTTTTTAGGTCCGCGCTTACGCTTTGATTTCTTATTGGTGGATCCTTTTGGCCGACCCCGTCTTTTTTTGGGTTTGGGCTCCTCCGTAGCATGCTCGATACTGGCATCGAGGGCCTCGGCCTCCTCATCAGCCTCAGGCATCTCTGGTGCCGGATCGGAGGGTTGGTAAGCCGGTTTTCCGGGGGCAAGTAGCCGTGGGCTATCGCCACCCTGCTCGATACTCCAATTAATTAATTCCCGCATTTTCTGATCAATAAATTGCGGATCAGTCGATTCTAGTTCAATGGCAAAATGGTCAGAACTAAATTTAAAACGATAAAGTTGACTCATATCAGTAAGTTATTATTTGCTGTGGAAATAAATGATATTATTAAAAAGGGCCAAAGGTGGAGGTTAAGTGGGTACCAAAGATATGGTTCGTATATCTTTATAGCGAGTGGGTTGTACTAATAACAAACTGAGGATGCTATATCGACCACAAAGAGATTTGGGACGGCCAAAGCTGATCATTGCCGATATAAATACGACGGTGAAAGTACGTTTTATTATCTATGTTTTCCAAAAAAGGAATCAGTTATTTTCCAGGCGTTCAATTAAGCGTGAAGAGATACGCAAAAAGTCCATCTCGGTAATTATACCGACGAGTTCTTCCTGAATGACTACGGGCAGGCATCCAATTTTATTTTCCCGCATGACTTGCAATGCTTCCAGGATGGTCGTGTTGGGGTCTACGGTGATGGGGTCTTCTATCATGATATCGCCCACGACCTTGGGCTTACGGCCATTAATATTCGCTGGTCGTGCAAAATGCCGCAGTAGTAATCTGGACGTTATTAATCCCGACAATAAGCCTTTGGCATTTTCTACCGGCATGTACCTTATTTTACGCCAATCCATCAATTGACTAACCAGGCTGATGGGATCGTCTTTTTGTGCGGTAAATAAATCGGTTTGCATAAATTCGTCTACCCGCAGTGAAGACGGGCGGTATTCTGGTAAATCAGATAGCTTGGGTTTGCCCCATTGGTGAATCGGCTTCCCATTTTTCTGATTTTGTAGAATACTATTGGTAAGAACGCTAAGCGCTTCGTCGTCACTAGTTTGTTTTTTCAGGTTGCCATATGCCTTAATTTGCCAACGGGCACCATTGGTATGCTGTTTGGCGCGTTCTTCGATTACGCCCAGGTAGCGATCAATATCTTTGGCATCGATTTTTTGGTCTTTTAGTCCTTCGCGGGCGAGAGGTAAGAGCTCTTCCAGTACTAAATCGCAGGCCGATACATTCTTCTCTCCCAGCCAGATAAACCTGGAATCTAGTCCATTGCGAGCGGCTTTACCGAAGTTGTCTCGCGCGTCTTCCCAGGTCATCTCCCGGGATACTTCCGGGTAGTTTTTGTGAAATCCTTTGACGGCCCCCAGCCAAAAGGCGGCGTTAGCCACTTCGTCCAATATGGTGGGGCCTGCCGGCAAAATCCGGTTTTCAATTCGCAAGTGTGGCTTACCGTTGTCACTAATTCCATAGCAGGGGCGGTTCCACCGGTATACGGTTGAATTATGAACCTGTAATGCTTTCAGTTTGGGAACGGCCTGCTTTTTTATCATTTGCAGAGCATCCTCGTCGGTATTGGTGCTTAATAATACTCGAAAGCGGGCAATATCTTCTTTATAAATTTCCATGATCGACTTGTCCAGCCAGTCATTACCAAAGCTCACCCTTGGGCTGCGTTCTCGCATGTGATCATGTGTAGTGCGCACATCGAGGGACTGTTGGAACAGCGCAATCCGGCTCTCGTGCCACAACCTGCGGCCAAATACAATGGGGGAATTGGCTGCAATAGCCATGACCGGTGCCGAAACCGCCTGGGCCGCATTATACATATTGACAAAGTCAGCCGGGGCGACTTGCAGGTGTACCTGAAAACTAGTGTTGCAGGCCTCTAGTAACGGAGAATTATGTTTTACCAGCAGTTCATCTATGCCACTTAGGCGCAATTCAAATGCTGATCCCAATAGCTGCTTATGAATAGCGTCCATCAATACGTGGTAGCGCTCGCGGGGCGTGAGGTTGTGCATTTCCAGGTCGTACTTGCGAATAGTAGGCAAAATACCGGTAAGGATTAGATCAGCGCCCATGGGGTGTAGCACATCGCGTATGATGCGCGTCTTACTCTGGATCTCCTCTTCCATTTTGCGCAAGCTGTTTTTCGCAAAGAGCCGGGGATCCAAATTGATTTCCAGATTAAAACGGGCCAATTCGGTTTCAATCCATGGATAATCGCGCACGGCTTCCATCACCTCAGTAGCAATTGGGGCAGGCTTGAACGTCTTGCGGTCAATGAGGATCATTTCCTGCTCGGCTCCAATACGCGTGACGTCGTTCTCAAACCAATCGTTGTCTAGCATGTATTCCATAGCTTCGACGTCGTTGAGTAGCGCCCGCACAAAACGGTGCAACGTTGTTTTTCGATCAACCGAAGATACTTTTTGTTCCCCCATGGATAGGTGCGTTTTTAAATTTTACGAGATGGCTTTATACACAATAAGCGTAAAAAGTGAGTTTAAGATAGTTATTTAGAGGTGGATAAAGATAATTTCACGTGCAATTTGCGTTAAATAAGCGCAAAACAAAATCCATGTTGGGATGGATGAAAACCGCGATCGATTCTGAAAAAGGTCATTCCATGTAGTCGGCATGAAAGACACAAAATAAAGGTATTTATGCGCTACCCTCATATAGTATTTGCCCTCATTCTCGCATTAGTTGCTGCCTGCCGGGGAGACAACGAGGACGTATTATTTGAAATCGTATATCCCAATATCACCTTTACTATTCCGGCAGGTCTTTCGGCTGGAGCAGTTCCTCAGGTACTCGAGTTTGATAATTTTGAATCCCGGATTGACGAATATCTGCGGGAACATGGTCAGGCTATTGAAACTATTGATGCGATTCGGGCTGCTCGCGCTACCATGACAGCTATCGATAATGACGGAGATTATGCCTTCCTGGGGGGCATTTCCATTCGCATGTGTCCGCGAAATACGGAGAGTTGCCGCGAAGCGGAGGAGGTCTTTTATCTGGAGGGACGCGATTTATATCGTAGAGCCGGAAGCACCGTAGATTTGCTTCCGACTCTTATCAATGCCAAACGCCAATTGCAGGAAGAGCGCGTAAAACTGGAAGTATGGCTTTTCCTTAACGAGGTTTCACCGACCAGTATTCGCACCCGACTTGACTTGCAATTTCAAGCAGTACGCGAATAAATAGCTGCTAGTAGCGGGTAAAATGCTCCAGGTGATAACCAACCAGCGTCCGTTGGGTAGCCAGGGCTAGCGTCTTGGCCTGGGGTGCAGGAAATCCGTTATTCATAAAATAATCCTCCATCAGGGCCAGGGATTGGTAATAGGATACTTTAAACACCCGCATCAACCGTTGGTGAATGGGGTCTTCCGCAGCCCATTCACCGGCCTTCATCCAAAGTCTTCGTTCCCAATTTGCCAGTACCCTTTCCATATCTTCCGACAGAGGTTCTTCGGCATAAAAGTATTGGGTGCGTAAGCTGGCAGCTTGTGCCAGGCGATTCTGATCCAAATCACTCGCAGGGTTCATGTCGCGTGCGACCGCCAGTAACGTGCGGATTGCGGGCCATTCGGTAAATTGCCCACAGGTTTGCGTACGCGGAACGGTAGTTCCTCCGGCTTCGCGGAACTGCCGCTGTACATTCCTTATTTCTTCGGGGTGGCGGGCAATGATCCAGCACGGTGCGGCATAATTCATGCCCGGTGCGGCGTGAATGTAGTAGAGGTGTTTGATAACTTGCTCCAGGCTGGCGTACGTATACGTGGCTTCGGGGTCAAACCGGGGCATCCCGGCTGTATTCACCCTCTGAAATGTTTCTCGCAGGGCGGTATTCATCAGGCCATCGACTTCGGCACTTGGTCCATTATTTACGAAGCGCGTATAGGCAATATATGCCCTGGCGACTGGGGAGTTGGAGGCCTCAAGGGTCCGCAGCGCATCCATTTGATCAGGCAATTGATTGATGGCTGTCTGTATACGGTCATCAGCGATTTCTCCACCTAAGGACAAGTTGTCGGCCAGAATGCGGTACTTCTTCAAGTCCCGGTTTTGTTCCGTGAATTGCTGATAGGCCGCCCTGGTCGCCGGGCCATAGTATCCGTCCAGGCTTCCCGAGTAGGTGCCGCTCTGCTTTAATACCTTTTGCAATTCCAGCGCTGACCGCCGTTTCACGTCGGAACGGATACTGGGTACTTTTGCCACCGATAGCCGATTGATTGGAGGGAGTGGAGTGCCTATGCCGGTTGTGCTCGTGGTGGTGTTTCCCGAACGCGCTGTCATGCCGGAGGGAGTGGCACCTGTTGTTCCGTAGGAACTTGGCGTATCCTGTTGGCGGTTAGCGGTGGTAGTGTTATTTTGATTTAACCCCAGCTCGAAAAGGGGTTCTTTAGGTGGCGCTATTCCGGTTTCAAATTCATCGACCGGGAATAAGTAAATGCTATTTACAATTTTTGAGAATGCATCGCCAAACCCCTGTCGGCGTAGATCGGCCAGAGGGGTCCGCGTCTCAGCAATATTGGCGTAAACTCCCTGCACCAATTTGAGCTGACTGCCACGAATGATCCCAAACAAGTTGGGAACCTGCGCATATTTATCCCAGGTGATGGGTTTGCGCGTATCGAGGGTAGCAATCTGTATAACCGCCACCGGATTGCCTTCCGTGGTCAGCTTTTCCTGAATATAGGCTCCTGGAAAGCCCGTGTCTCGCACCTGTCGGGTTATTTGTGCAGCCGCTGCCCGGTCATTCGTACCACCAACATAGATTTGCTGAAGGTCGCCGTCAATAGACTGGTCGTAGATGAACCCGTAGGCCCGTAAAGATTGAAAATCAGACCGCTGAGCATCAACAAAGGTGCCAACATTGACCGTGTAATAGATGTCGTTCTGTGCCCATCCGTAACTCAATGGAATAAGACACATTACAATGTTCAGGATTATTCGCATAACAGGTTTTTTAAGATTAACGCAAATATAGAAAAGCTTCATCTGTGTATACTTTAACAAAAAACTTACCTGCGCAAGTTCCTGTCAAAAAAGTCATAAATCAGCAGGTAAGCTAAACTTTTCTGCCTTTATGACATATATCGAGTATGGAATACTTTTTGTCTAAACTTTAGTACTATCTACTTAATGAACGTAACAAGAGAGGAAAAAAAGTGTATACAAACGGATAATTTAGTGCCGTTAAGTTTTCTTTAATATTGATGTGGAAATGTATGCCTCTCTCACATTTTTACGTACATTAAGTTAGCGTAAACTACAAAAGACGTTCTATGAAAAGATCTTTTATGATAGAGTTCGAACTGCCGGAAGAATTTACGGATGAGTTCGTAGCTCTGATCCCCGAGCAACGCACAATGATTGATCGTCTACTGATGGAGGGTAAGGTGCGAACCTACGCGCTGGCGATGGACCGATCCGTGCTGTGGATGATTATTGATGCGGAATCTGAGTTTGATGTTCTGGAAATTATTGCCGGGATGCCACTCAGCGAACACATGGAGCCCTATATTTCCGAGCTTATGTTCCATGATTCCTCCGAAGTTGTACACGAGTTTTCATTAAACTAGAAGCTTGCCGGGACCGGCCCGGCGTACCCAAAAGTTAATTACTGACACCTTAAAAACAGCATACCAGAAGCCATCTCAAAAGCATCTTTTGAGATGGCTTCTATTCTTAGACAACTTCAAATAAAAAAACGGGCTTTCTGCTAGTTTTTTTATGCATTCTATGGCGAGTCGTAAGTAGCGGGGGCGTTAAGTTTCCCTCTTGGGTACACCCACCTTTTGAATTCATACTTCGCATTTCCTGTGTTATTCAACAATGTTGCCTTTTCGGAGTTTATAGTTGCATGTACAACTGGTTCGTGCTATCTTCGCGGGCCGCAAACAAAGAGATGAATGCCCGACACTTTAACCTCACCGGATCAGCCGCTCATTTTTTTAACGAATCGAGTAGGCCGCTTACTGGCAAATACCATTCGCCGGCGACTGCCTGCCGACAAGCGAGAAGTACCTACACAACACATGGGTGTACTGGCTGATTTGTGGCAGCAGGATGGCGTGTGTCAGCAGGATTTAGCTATTTCTTCGATCAAGGATAAAGCGACGATTACCCGCATCCTTAGGCACCTGGAAGAATGCAATATCGTAGTGCGGGTCCCCGACGAAGCGGATCGCCGTAATAAGCGTATTTATCTCACTCATAAAGGCAAAACATTAAGAACAACACTCTTGCCCTATGCTGAATCTGTTACAGATGAGGCTACCCGAAATATTTCCCGGGAGGATTTGCAGACGTGTTGCCGGGTACTCAATCAAATTTACCAGTCTCTACAACAGTTGCAGAAGTAACCGTAGAGCTTTTTTTAATCATCGAAATCCAGAACCATGAATTCATTAACGGCCCGTCGCATTGGAATCGTTGTCGGACTTGCTATCCTGGTCGGCAGCTTTGCGGTAGCACGTTATTTCTCCCAGCTTAAGGAGGCCCCACCCCGCCGCGAAGTCGCTAAGCCAGTTCCTTCCGTGGAAACTATGCTGGCGCAAAATAAAACCATCCCTACCCAACTCGATATTCAGGGCCAATTGGTTGCCTACGATAAGATTGACATCTTCTCGGAAGTAGCGGGCACCCTCGTCAAAACAGATCGCCCCTTTAAGGTAGGTACTTACTTTCCAAAGGGCGCTCTTCTGGTCGAAATTGATGATCAGGAAGCCCGGTTGTCATTGCTTTCGCAAAAAGCCAACCTCCTCAACGCTATTACTCAGCTCATGCCCGACCTCAAGGTTGATTATCCGGAGAGTTTTGATCAGTGGCGTACATATCTGGATTCGTTCGATGTGGAAGACGAGCTTCGTCCTCTACCGGAACCGCTTAATCAGCAGGAGAAGTATTTCATTGCTTCCCGTAATCTGTTCAGTCAGTTTTATACCATAAAAAGTGCGGAGGAACGACTGAGTAAATATAAAATCTATGCTCCGTTTAGCGGTGTGCTTACGGATGTGGCTACCAACCCGGGAGCTTTAATCCGCGTCGGGCAAAAGCTTGGCGAACTGATGAATACCAACCACTACGAATTGCAGGCTACCGTTCCGCTTTCTGATCTGAGCTACATAAAAGTAGGCAACGAAGTCAATCTGATATCGCGCGATATCGCCGGTAGTTGGACGGGACGTATTCGCCGGATCAGCGACCAAATCGATCCCACCACACAGACCGTACAGGTCTTTATTGATGTCCGGGGCCGCAACCTGAAAGAGGGCATGTACCTCAGCGGTGATGTCGAGGCTTCGGATATTGATAATGCCGTAGAACTGCCCAGAGGATTATTGGTTGATCAGACCCGGGTGTATACCGTACAGGATTCTGTACTTCGACTACACACGGTAGAGGTGGTAAAGATTGCCCGGCAATCCGCTATCGTGCGGGGTATTCCCGATAGCACAACATTGTTAAAAACATCTTTACCCAATGCCTTCGACGGTATGCAGGTAACAACCTCGGATGTAAGCAAAAAAGAGGTCGGCACTTCTTCTCCGAACCAGGCGGTAGGTAGCCTCTAATTGTCTTTGGATCACTAATTACGAGCTATGAAAAGCATTATAAAATACTTCATCAAATATCCAGTAGCAGCCAATCTTTTAATGTTTGGTTTGCTGATTATGGGAGTGGCCGGGGTGCTAAATATGAAATCCACCTTCTTTCCCGAAGTAGAGAGTCGAATCATCAGTATTCAACTTACCTATCCCGGAGCCTCCCCGGAAGAAATCGAAGAAGGGGTGGTTAATAAAATCGAAGAAAACCTGAAAGGAGTCACCGGAGTAGAGCGCGTTACGTCGGTTTCGCGGGAGAACTCGGGTACAGTCACGGTAGAAGTCTTCAAAGGATATGATACGGATGAAGTACTGCAAGATGTTAAAAATGCGGTCGATCGCATTGCGTCCTTCCCGGTAGGTTTGGAGCCGGCGGTCATTTACAAGCAGGAGAACCTGGGGCGAGCTATAGAATTTGCCGTAAGTGGTGATGTTGACCTAAGAACGCTCAAGCGCTATGCCCGCCGTATTGAGGAGGATCTGCTCGCCATGGATGATCTATCCAAAGTGGAATTGAGTGGTTTTCCGGAAGAAGAAATTGAAATTTCCTTCCGCGAGCGCGACCTACGGGCTTATAATCTGACTTTTGCGCAAGCGGCACAGGCCGTACGTAATACCAACCTCGAAATTACCGGAGGTACGGTCAAAGGCGACGAAGAGGAATTGCTGGTACGGGCGCGTAACAAATCCTATTACGCTGAAGGATTTCGCGATATCGTGGTAAAGACCACCCCGACGGGAGCGGTGATTCGCCTGCATCAGATTGCGGATATCCGTGATCAGTGGTCAGAGAATAATCCCAGTCGGTCGTACGTGAATGGAAAGCCGGCCGTCATCGTCAATGTACAAAACACCCTGGAGGAAGACCTGCTGGCTATCGTCGATAAAGTTAAGGCATACATTGAAGATTTTAACCAACAGGAGAATGCCGTACAGGCCACCATTATTGATGATGCCTCAGTTACGCTGAATCAGCGTATTGGTTTACTTACCGAAAATGGTATCCTGGGTTTTGTGATCGTCATTGTATTGCTGGCCATGTTTTTGCATTGGCGACTGGCCTTTTGGGTAGCCCTGGCGATCCCCATTTCTTTTGGTGGTATGTTTATCTGCGCCAGCCTGCTAGGGGTAACGATCAATGTCATCTCACTATTTGGTATGATTCTGGTGATCGGAATTCTGGTCGACGACGGCATTGTTATTGGAGAAAGTATTTATCAATACTATGAGAAAGGGGAGCCTCCTATCCGAGCCGCATTGGATGGTACGATGAAAGTATTGCCCGCTGTTTTTACGGCTATCCTTACTACCGTAATTGCTTTTTCTACCTTCTTTTTTATTGATGGACGCCTGGGCGACTTCTTTGTGGAGATGGCCGTCGTGGTTATCTTTTCCCTTATTTTCTCGCTGGTAGAAGGTGCTCTGATTTTGCCGACGCACGTTGCGCACTCCAAAGCACTCAGCCCCCACCGCGAACAAAATAAAGTACAAGATGCCCTGGAAGGCGCACTCAACTGGCTACGTCGAAATACCTATGAGCCGGTTCTGCGCTACGCCATACATAATAAGTTTCTGACGGTTTCGGTTTTCGTGGCGCTACTGGTCATCACGTTTGGCGCTATTGGCGGAGGAGTAATTGGAGGTACCTTCTTTCCCGTTATTGAGCGCGACAACATTAATATTTCCCTGCAAATGCCCGCCGGTACTCGCGAACAGATTACAGAAAAATGGGTCAATCACATCGAGGATGCGGTAGAAGAAGCAAATATAGAGCTGAGTGAACGTTTTTTCAATAATGAAAAGGACGCCGTACTCCGAATTGAAAAGAGCATTGGCCCCAACACCTATCAGGGCGGGCTTACGGTGGCCATCCTTGATGGCGAAAGCCGTGATTCCATGCGGGTGCGCGATGTAATTAATACAATACGACAAAAAGCAGGCCCCATACCAGAAGCAGAGGTAGTGACGTACGGAGCAGCTGGCACGTTTGGTAAACCTATATCGCTTTCCTTGGTCGGTAGTGATTACGAAGCCCTCGAAGCGGCTACCAACGAGGTAAAGGCAGAGATGAATCGGTTATCGGAACTCACGGATATCGTCGATAACAATCAGGAAGGGTTACGTGAAATTAACGTTACGCTGAACGAAAAAGGTCGCTACCTGGGGCTCAACCTGCAGGAAGTGCTGGCCCAGGTGCGTAGTGGTTTTTTCGGTAACGAAGTACAGCGCCTGCAACGCGGTCGCGACGAAGTACGGGTATGGGTGCGCTACTCGGAGGCCGACCGCTCGGATATTACGGAGCTGGAAAAAATGCGCATCCGGCTGGCCAACGGTGGGGAGTATCCCCTTTCGGAAATTGCCGATCTGTCGGTCGAACGGGGCGTCATCAGTATTAACCATATTGATGGCAACCGGGAGATCAAAGTGGAGGCTGATGTGGCCAACGACGATGTCTCCGTAAGTGATATTACCGCTTCTATGAAGGACGATATTGTACCCGGTGTACTGGCCAACTATCCAAGTGTACGGCCACTCTACGAAGGGCAGAACCGGGAGCAGGAAAAATCGACCGAATCTATTCAGACTGTGGGGGTGGTTATTCTGGCTTTGATGTTCTTCGCCGTGGCGCTAACGTTCCGGTCGGTCAGTCAGTCGCTGGTGGTCTTTCTCTTAATTCCCTTCAGTATGATTGGTGTAGGCTGGGGACACTGGCTGATGGATTCGCCGATCAGCTTATTCTCTATTCTGGGTGTTATCGCCCTGATTGGAGTTTTGGTGAACGACTCGCTGGTTTTGGTGACCACGTACAATTCTTATCTCGAAGAGGGTAAAGGACAGATGGAGTCCGTATTCCTGGCGGGGTCGTCCCGTTTCCGGCCCATTATTCTAACTACGTTTACCACCTTTGCCGGGCTAGCTCCCTTACTTTTTGAGAAGTCTTTGCAAGCCCAGTTTCTCATTCCTATGGCTATTTCGGTATCCTACGGATTACTGGCTGTTACGGTGGTTAACCTATTGCTGCTGCCGGTTTTTATCATTATGACGAACCGCTTTAAAGTATATGCCACTTGGCTGTGGAAGGGCGTCCGCCCCACCAACGAATCCGTAGAAGCGGCTATTCGACGCGAAACGGGCTACGAGTACCTTTGGTACGCGTTTTTTGCTACGGTCGCTGTCGCCCTGGCCTTCTCATTCTTTGGACCCCAAATTATTGATTTTCTCAACTAACTGAACTATGGCCGAAAAACCACGGATCGCTGTTGATATGGACGAAGTCATCGCACAGGTGCTGCCCAAGTTTCTCGACATTTACGAAGCAGAGACCGGCCGCCGCCTGAGCAAAGCCGATTATCACGGTAAGAAAATCTATCAGGTGGAGGGTGCGGTAAACGTGCGCGACTCGTTGTTCAAACCCGGCTTCTTTGCGGATCTATCCGTTATGCCCCACAGCCAGGAGGTACTCCGCGAATTGTCGGAGGCGTACGACATCTTTATTGTCACCGCCGCCCAGGAGTTTCGTAATTCTCTGGCGGACAAGCACGATTGGCTGCAGGAACATTTTCCATTTATTCATTGGAAAAACTACGTGTTCTGTGGGGACAAAAGTATCATCCGTGCTGATTATATGATTGATGATCATACGTATAATTTGGCGTCTTTCACCGGTAGGGGATTATTATTTACGGCCAGTCATAATGTTGATGAAGAGGGCTTTACCCGGGTCGATAACTGGCTGGAAGTACGAGATTTCTTCCAGGCCGAACAAAATGGTAGCTAAGATGCAGGAGTTGGTCACTAAACTAAAGAAGCTATTTTTCCTGAAGGCTAAATTTGCCGTCTCAGGGTTAGTGGCGACGGCCATCGACTATGGGCTATATATGATTTTGGTGACCTGGTTTTTACCCCCGGTAGCGTCTAACATTATCTCGTATTCCATGGCTGTGATCGCTAATTTTAGTATGCAAAAGCGGTTTGTCTTTCGCTTACAGGGCTCCACCGGCCGCGCTTTTTTACTATCCATGCTGGCTTCGGCAATTGGGTTATTGATCAGTACCGGCATGATCTACGCCCTCAACCTGTATCCGTTTTTTGCCGCAAGGCAGTACCTGACCAAGATTGTGGCTACCGGGCTGGTCTTCTTCTATAATTTTTACACCAAGCGCTACATTTTTGAACGGCGCATGTTTTCTGTTGACTAAATGCAAAACGAACCAATTATTATGTTCTGCTTCCATCGATGTGTTCTACTTTTTATTACGCTGCTTGCCTTGAGTGCAGCCGACGCCCAACGGTCGATCAGTTTATCGGATGCGATTCAGATTGGGCTGGAGAACAGCTATCAGATTCGCATTGCCGAAACGCAGCGCGAGGCGGCAGCCAATAGTAATGATTGGGCCGTGGCCGGGCGTTATCCGACCATAAACCTCAATTTGAATAACCAGAATGGGTACCGCAACGTCAATAATCCCATTTCGTTTATCCCGGAGTTGTACTCGTTTAGTACGGGATTCCAACCAGGCATCGAAGGAAGTTTTACCCTATTTGATGGGTACCGGGTGCGCTACAATAAAGAGCGCCTGGCTCAGCAAGAACTACAAAGTGATCAACAGGTTGCCCTGGCGGTGGAAAACACCATGCAGAATATCATTACGGCCTATTATCAGGCATTACTGCAACAAGAGCAGGTTAAAGTACTGGCCGATGTATTGGAATTATCTCGCGACCGCATTAAATACGAGCGTGCCCGTCAGGAATTTGGGCAGGCGGGCACCTTTGATCTGTTGCAAACGCAGGATGCGTACCTCAACGACTCGACCAACTACCTGTTGCAGCGGAATAATCTGGAAAATGCCCTGCGCAACCTCAAGCTAGCTATGGGCGTCGACGACCCCACGATCAAATTTGAGCTAACCGAGTCGCTACAGGTTCCTGCCGAAAATTATCAGCTGGCCGGCTTACGCCAAAAAATGCTGGCTGCTAATCAGGATTTGCAGGATGCTTATATCGGTCGGGAACTGGCGCGTGTAAACACCCGGATAAGCGAGGCCGATCGCTATCCGCGTATTGCGGTCAACTCGGCGGCTACCTACAATTGGGATGTTTCGAGTGGCGAAGGGACTACCTCCAATGGTGAAGTTCGGCAAATTCAGGCACTGGCTTCAAAAACATTGAATTTTGGGATCAATTTTAGCGTAAGCTATACCCTTTTCGACTGGGGTACGCGCAACATCAATATCGAGAATGCCCGACTCGGAGAGATGACGGCTCAGTATCAGGTAGAAGACCTAAAGCGCAACCTGACTGCGCAGTTGGATAATACCTACGCCACGTACCTAAACCAAAAGCGGTTGGTGCAGCTCAACGAAGAATTGCTCGCTAATGCCGAGCAGAATATTGAGATTGCCGCGGAGCGATTTCGTGGCGGACTGATCAATTCGTTTGATTACCGGAGTATACAGGTGGCCTACCTCAATGCTGCTTTTGCCCGGCTGAATGCTGTGTTCAATCTCAAAGTTACCGAAACGGAGCTGATCCGGCTGACGGGAGGACTGGTGCGCTAGTGCTTATTTTCCGGTAAAATGCTTAAGCATAATAACCTCGCGGTCGCGTAACGGGCGTACAAAACCGCGGGGTAGGTCCTTCTTGGTAAGGCCACCGATATACACCCGGTCGAGTCGTACCACCTGATAACCGAAGTGTTCGAAGGTGCGCCGTACGATACGGTTGCGGCCAATATGAATAGTGATACCGACCTCTTTTTTGTTTTTTGCCTCTTGCAGGTATCCCACTTCATCGACAGGCACCGGACCGTCTTCGAGGGTAATTCCTTTTTGAATGGCCTCAATATGCTCGGTAGCCACGGGTTTGTCGAGGGTTACGTGGTAGATCTTCTTCATTTTGTAGCTGGGGTGAGTTAGCTTTTGTGCCAGGTCACCATCATTGGTAAGTAGGAGGAGCCCGGTTGTCATACGATCGAGGCGCCCTACAGGAAATACCCGTTCGGGAACCCGCTTGCGGATCAGGTCCATCACGGTACGGCGACCGCGTTCGTCGCTGGTGGTGGTAATAACATCCTTGGGTTTGTTCATCAGGAAATATACCTTACGAACCTCTGGTTTGATCTCTGTCCCTTTAAACTTGATGACATCGCCCGGTTGCACCTGGTAATAGGGTTCAAGCACCACCTTGTCATTGACTTCGACCAGGCCGTTTTTGACGTGATCACCCGCCTGACGGCGAGAGCACACACCACAGTGGGCTACGTATTTATTCAGGCGCATTCCTTCTTCTTCACTATTGGGCTGCACTTGCGGAGAGCCTTCTTTTTTAGGACGGGGAGCTCCCCCCTTGCGGTGCTTTTTACCGGAGTGCTTTTTCTTATTGGAGCGGTGATGTTTGGCCATGGTGTTAGTTTAGATACTAGAGATTAGATGCTAGATGTACTGTCATGTTAACTTAGGGGGATTATTACTTATCAGCTGCTTACTCGTCTACGGGGCAATTATCGGGACATCGTATCAAGTAGCCGGTGGCACGTAAAATAGGTATCTTCCCTGGCATGGAAGAATTGCAGCTTTCAGGTAATTTGTCCTGTACCTTCATCTGACTACGTACTACTTAACTAAAGTGCTGCTCAATAGATACCTTTGGTACTAGCTCAAAGTGTCCCCAGGTTCTCTTGGCAGTATAGGTGCCAGATTTCGTCTAGTTTCCAGGAATACCGCAGCGCGGTATGATCCAACATCTAAAAATCCTGCACAGCAGGATGGTCTATTAAAAAGGAATATCCTCATCCTCATTCATTTTGCTGGGCCGTGTAATGACATTGGAATATGGATTGTCAAACGTATCCTCGGGGAGGGCGCCAAAGTCGGGGTCATCGACATCGGAGAAGCGGGCAAAGTCGGCAGTAAAGCGCATCTTGATGGTGTCGAGCGCACCGTGGCGATTCTTGGCAATGATCAATTCGGCGATCCCTTTCAGGGATTGCCCCTCTTCGTCTTCGAGGATTTGGTAGTATTCCGGGCGGTAAATAAAGGAGACCATGTCGGCATCCTGCTCGATGGAGCCCGACTCCCGCAGGTCGGAAAGCTGAGGTCGTTTGGAGCCTCCGCGTACTTCTACCGCACGGCTGAGCTGCGACAGTGCGATGACGGGTACGTTGAGCTCTTTGGCGAGCATTTTGAGCGCACGAGAGATGGCACTAACCTCTTGTTCGCGATTGCCCTTTTGGTTTTCTCCGCCACCACTCATTAGCTGAAGGTAGTCGATGATTACCATTTGGATATCGTGCTGCATTTTAAGGCGGCGGCACTTGGCGCGGATCTCAAAAATATTAATTCCCGGCGTATCGTCGATAAAAATGGGCGCTTCACTGATGCGCTCGATAGCTGATTGTAGCTGCTGCCACTCGTAGTCTTCCAGCTGCCCGTTGCGCAGTTTTTGCGAAGACACCTCCGCCTCCATGGAGATAATCCGCTGGGCCAGCTGCAGGGCCGACATCTCCAGGGAGAAAATAGCTACACCTTTTTCAAAATCTACCGATGCGTTTCGCGCAAGAGACAAGACAAATGATGTCTTACCCATACCGGGACGGGCCGCAAGAATAATGAGGTCGGAGGGTTGCCAGCCTGAGGTGAGGCGGTCAATATCCGCAAATCCGGTGGGTACGCCAGTAAGGCCGTCTTCCCGGTTTTTTAATTCTTCCAGTTGCTTGAGGGCCTTAGAGGCCAGCGAGCCCATGGTTTCGTAGCTACGGCTCATATTCTTTTCGGCGATATCGAAAAGGCCCTGTTCCGCAGAATCGAGTAAGTCGAAAACGTCGGTTGTGTCTTCGTAGGCGTCGCGAATGATGCGATTGGATACATTGATCAATTCGCGCTGAATATATTTTTGAGCAACGATACGCGAGTGGTACTCGATATTTGCCGAGGACGCGATTTTTTCCGTCAAGGAAAGGATATAGGTATGTCCGCCAGCTGCTTCCAGCTCGCCACTGCTACGCAGCTCGTTGCTCACGGTAAGCATATCGACCGGCTTGGAGTTCTCAAAGAGTCGTAAGATGGCCTTATAGATCAATTGATGAGCCTGATCGTAGAAACTTTCGGCCTGTAAGATGTCGAGTACATTAGACAGCGCATCCCGGTCGAGCATTAATGCACCCAAGACGGCCTCCTCCAGCTTACGCGCCTGTGGTGGTAATTTGCTGAATACCATTTCCGACATATCGCCGGAGCGGTTCTGAGAGTAGGTGTTCGATTTACCCGGTTTGCTGACTTTGGCCATAATACTGTAGATCTAAAAGATAGCGTCTTACAAACTTAGCAGTAATTCGTGGAAATATCCAGTAAGCGCCCCCGGAATAGTTTCCACAAACTGCCAACAAACTGATGTTAGGAACGTACTTTCTTTACTGTCCGGCGGTGAGGAGCAGGCGTCGTACTTCTTCCACTACGTCCAATTGGCGCTGTATTTCTTCTTCGGTCTCTTCCTGTTCATTTTTATTGGTGATGATATTTTCTTTCATCCGCTCAATCAGTGCTTCGGCGGCGGCTATTTCGCGATGATATCGTTCCTGAGCACTTTCCAGTCGCCGTTTGTCGCGTTCCAGATGGCGCAGTTCTTTTTCTTCTTCTTCGAGCCGCTCTTCAATTTTAGCCCGCTCGACGGCGACCGCGAAATCCTGCAGGATAAACCTCACCTCTTCGGCCATTCGGGGGTCGCGTTGGGATTCCACGTAGGCTCCCCGTAAATCTACCCAAAGGGTGAAGTGAACGTCTTTACCGGCATCGTCCAGGACCGAGATCAGATGAACGGGGAATTTGGTAAGTTGACGGACGCGAGCATCTTTGGCGAGATATTCTTTTTCGCGCCGGTCGTATTTGAGGCCGGAACGGAAATGCGAGCGCACATAATCTTTCCAGACTTTCTTCACCATTTTATACGGAACATCGTCAAGGGTTATGGCAAACGCATTTTCTGTTCCTCTACTCATTGAGCGGCTTCCTTCGAATACGGTAACAGACACCTCCTGTGCCTGCATAGGGACCGATACGAAAACCGCTAGCATCATTATGATAATTGGCAGCTGTTTCATATCCAGGTTATTTTACACATAAAATCTAATCTCTAGACGTAGCAAAGGCCTGTTGGTCACATATTTATGTTGCTCATGTAGGGCAGGTGGGCAAGGGAGATGCTACTTCGTGCGAGTTACGCCTTCATTTATCGAATAAATTGGTGGTTTAGCATAAAAGAAGTAGGCGTTCCGCAAGAATATGTCTACTTTCCTATTCGGCTGAACGCAATGTTGGCCATTGTACAGAATACCCAAACAAAACTCTATGGATGCCATACTACGCCTGGAAGGAGTGGTAAAAACATATACCAACCACCGTGCGGTGGACAACGTTTCTTTTGAGGTGCCGCGGGCCAGTTTATTTGGGTTGCTTGGCCCCAACGGTGCTGGAAAAACCTCCCTTATTCGCATTATTACGGCGATTACCCGAGCTGATGCCGGGGCAATCTACCTGGACGGTAAAAAACTGGAGGGACGGTTCCCGCAACAGATTGGCTATATGCCCGAAGAGCGCGGCTTGTACAAGCGTATGAAAGTGGGTGAACACTTACTCTACCTGGCTCAGTTGCGGGGTGTTCCCAAATCGGAAGCACAGCAGCAGATTCAGCATTGGTTTGATAAATTTGACATCAATGACTGGCGCAACAAAAAGATCGAAGAGCTCAGTAAAGGCATGCAACAGAAGATTCAGTTCATCGCCACCGTCATGCACCGCCCGCAACTGCTAATTCTCGACGAGCCTTTCTCGGGGCTTGACCCCATCAATACCAACTTGATTAAGGACGAGATCTATAACCTGCGGCAGCAGGGTACGAGTATTATTTTTTCGACCCACCGTATGGAGCAGGTAGAAGCAATCTGCGAACATATTGTGCTCATCAATCAGGGGCTAAATATTCTGGAAGGGCCGTTGCTGGACATTAAAGAATCCTTCAAAGACAATCTTTTCCGCATGGTTTATTCGGGTCAGTTACCCGTTGGATTTGCTCAGACGTACCCGGTGGTACAACAAGAGGCCAATGCCGTGACGGTACAATTGCCCGATGCCCGCCGGGGTGACGAAATGCTGCGCGAGGTTATTGCCGGGGGTGCCCATATTCGCTCTTTCCAGGAAATTTTACCATCGCTGAACGACATCTTTATCCGCCGGGTGGAAGAATCAAATACCACCCTCCCCGAAGAACTAAAAGCCCAAGCAGGATCATGAATAAACTAGGTCTCATTATACGTCGCGAATACCTCAGCCGTGTTACCCGGCGCTCCTTTATCCTGGGTACCTTACTGACACCGCTGGCCTTCGCTGTTTTATTTGTCGTAGTCGGATTTATCTTTCAGTACGAAAGCGATAAATCCCAACGCATTGCCATCTTTGACGAAGGGGAAATGCTTGGAGGTGCCATAAAAGACGAAGGCAATCTATATTTTAGATTTGAAGAGGGCCCACTCGATACGCTGAAAGCCAATCTGGGAGAGATGGAGTACGATGCCTTGCTCTACATTCCTCCCTTAAAAGATGTGATGGACAATAGATTGACCGCCTATTACTATTCCGATGATCAGCTGACGCCCGACGTCGAGATTACGATCCGTGGCCGCATTTCCAGCGCTATTCGCGATTATAAGATAGAGGCGCTCGCTCTTGAACGCGACCAGCTGGAGGCACTCGATACCCGGATCAGCCTGGAGCCGGAACCGCTTACCGACAAGGGTACCGACGCTACCCGCTTTACGAGTGTTATTGCTGCGGCCATCGGGGGGCTAATGGGGTTCATCATGTATATGACAGTATTTATCTACGGCATGATGGTCATGCGCTCGGTCATGGAGGAAAAGACCAATCGTATTGTGGAAGTCATGATCTCTTCGGTACGCCCTTTCCAGCTTATGTTGGGGAAAATTATCGGGGTTGGTGCTGTCGGCCTGACGCAAGTCGCTATCTGGGCCATTCTGATACCGCTGTTGGGCCTGCTCGCCCGTCTTATTTTTGGCTTTGATGCCACGAACCCTATGTTGGAAAGTCAGGCTGCCGAGGTAAATCCCGACGATATGCAGGCCATGATCAGTATGGCGATGTCGGAGATTGCGAGCATAAACTGGTGGATGGTACTGCCCCTGTTTGTCCTGTATTTCCTGGGTGGATTCTTTATGTATTCCTCCCTTTTTGCGGCCGTAGGCTCAGCGATTGGTGACGATACGGGCGAGGGACAATCGCTAACGATCCCCATTACCATTCCGGTGATTTTGGCCCTGTATATCATGATTGCCGTCATTCAGGCTCCAGACAGCAGCCTGGCGACCTGGTCCTCTATTTTTCCATTGTTTTCCCCCATTGTTATGCCGGCCCGCCTGGCCTTTGGGCCTCCCCTGTGGGAAGTCATTACATCGGTATTGGTGATGATTGGCAGTGCCATTTTTCTCATCTGGCTCTCCGGCCGTATCTATCGGGTAGGTATCCTGATGTACGGTAAGAAGACGGGGTTCAAAGAATTGGCGAAGTGGATCTTTAGTAAGGACTAAAAAAAAGAGCTGCAGCATCGAGACGGGGGGACCTGTCCGACAGCTGCAGCATGCAGTGTTTCAAGTGCTATCGTTATCCAACGCAATCTTGCGCGGATGTATATTTTTGCGTAACCTGGATCAGCTACACCTAATAAAAGTACGAATATTTCGGGACTAAGAAAAGCAAATGAGCATACGCGCAGTAAATATATTACGAATTATAGCCGTTCAGTTACTACTGACCAGCTGTGGGAGCGAGCCCGAGGCGACTGCAGAAGAATTATTTTCCGAATATTTTACGGTAGATATCCCCGCTTCGGTAGCTCTGCAGCCGGGGGTGGCGGCAGCTACCATGGAGCAACAAGCCTTCAAATTGCTGGATGTGGGGAACTACGAGCAGGCGGCTATTTTATTTTCGGAATTAGCCGCTACCCAGCGGGCATCCGGCTATATGCTGTACCGGGGAATAGCCCAAATGGCCGGCGGTGACCCCCGGGCTGCGCTGGGAAGCCTGCGACAAGTACGTCCCGAATCGAAGAAGTACGATCTGGCCCGGTGGAATATGGCGTTGGTCTATTTGCAGCAAGACACCCCCGAAGCTGCTAAAGCACCACTCGATGCCCTGATCGAACAGACCGATCATGCTGCCTTACGGCAAAAAGCAACAGAACTGCGGGAAAAGCTTTAATCCAGGTTCAGAGAGAACCCTATGCGCTACAGCAGCTGCAGAAACTCCTCTTCCGTTAGGATCTGCACGGTGCCCAGCTCTTTGGCTTTTTTGAGCTTGGAACCGGCTTTTTCTCCAACCACCAGAATATCCAGGTTACCGCTGACGGCACTGATGTTTTTGGCGCCAGCTGCCTCGGCCTTAGCCTGAGCCTCTTTGCGGCTCATCGTCTGTAAGGAGCCGGTGAAGAGAATTTTCTTGCTAACGAAGGGGCCTTCCGTTGCCGTTTGTTTGGGGCGGTCATCTTCCGTTTGCCGCAAATTGACACCCAGCTCTTCCATTTCGCGGAGCATTTCAATGTTTTGTTCGGCCTGAAAAAAGCGCATGACATTTTCGGCTACTACGGGCCCTACGTCTTTGATGTTGGTGTAATCGTCCACCGTCCAGTCTTTCAGATCAAGGACGTGGTCGATTTCCGCGGCCAGCAATTTGGATACTTTTTTTCCCAGGTGGTGGATGCTCAGGCTGTGCAGTAAGCGATAGATGGGATTCTTTTTGGCCGTCTCCACTGATTCGCGCAAATTAGCTACCGATTTTTGGCCAAAGCCTTCCAATTCGCCGATCTTATCGTAATCGAGGCGGTAGACATCGGCAATGTTGCGCAGTAGCCCCAGCTCATAGAAGCGCTCCACGATGGATTTCCCCAATCCTTCAATATCCATGGCCGATTTGGAGACGTGGAAAATAATTTTCTGTAAATTCTGAGCTCCGCAGACGCAGACGGGGCAGCGCCAGGCGGCCTCCCCTTCTTCGCGCACCAGCGCCACCGTTTCTTCGGTATCATTGATGGGGCAGGTACGGGGAAATTCGATGGGCTTTTCGCTGCCGTCGCGTAGCTCGTCCATGGCTTTGACGATGTAGGGGATGACGTCGCCGGCGCGTTCGACCAGGACGGTGTCGCCGATATGCAAGTCTTTACCGGTAATGAAATCTTCGTTGTGGAGCGATACACTCGCTACGGTTACCCCGGCCAATTGTACCGGCTCCAGCTTGGCGACCGGCGTAATGGAACCCACCTTACCCACCTGATACTCTACGTTGAGTAGCTTGGTGGTGGCTTGTTTGGCCTTGAATTTATAGGCCATGGCCCACCGGGGATGATGGGACGTGTAGCCTGCGCGCTCCTGCAATACGCGATCGTTGACCTTCACCACCATTCCGTCCACTTCGTAGGGATAGTCTTCTCGTCGCTCTTCCCAGTTGGTGCAAAAATCAATTACTTCAGCGATATTTTTACACAGCTTGCGCTCATCATTTGGTGCGGGTACTTTAAAACCAAGTTTGTGCAAAAGGTCGAGGCTCTCGTAGTGCGTGTCGAGGTGGTCGAGGGCGGGATTACCATCGTTATCTTCGGCATAGCCGAGGGTGTAGATAAAGGCTTCCAGTCCACGCTTCGACACCTCTTTGGGGTCTTTCATGCGTAAGCCGCCAGTGGCCGTATTGCGGGCATTGGCAAACAGGGACAACCCTTGCTTAGCCCGTTCCTCGTTGATCTCCTCAAAAATATCCTTGCGGATCAGTACCTCGCCCCGCAACTCGACCTTCCGCATGCCGGCATCCGAAAAGGTTGCTTTGAGCGGAATAGAGCGAATCACCCGGGCATTTTTGGTCATTTCTTCCCCCAGGGTACCGTTGCCGCGAGTAGCCGCGCGCACCAGTTTGTTGTCTTCGTAGACCAGAGCGATGCTACCGCCATCATATTTTGGCTCGACCGCATAGGCTACTTCCTCGTCCTCGGGCATATTCCACAGGCGCTTGAGTTGGGCGTCCCAGTCTTGCAAATCGTCGGCATTATACGAATTGGCCAGGGAAAGCATGGGCGTGAGGTGTTCCACGGAAGGGAAATCAGAGGTAAGGTCATCTGAGACGCGCTGTGTAGGCGACTCAGGAGTAAGTAAGTCTGGATGATCGGCTTCTAGTTGTTCCAGCTTTTTAAAGAGCTGATCGTATTCGTAATCGCTGATCACCGGATCGTGCATGATGTAGTACCGATATTCGTGGTATTCGATCAGGCGCCGCAGGTCATTTACGCGGATATCGGGCGATTGCTGATTAACTGCCGAATCTTCCGACAGGTATTCTTTGGATAAATCGTAGAGGGCGCGTTGTTCTTCAGGACTATACATGCCGGTGGTTTGGGTGATCGAAATGAATGACCAAAAATAGGAAAGGCATAGCAAATGATATGGTTGAGACAAAAAAGATTAATCTTACCGTTTTTGGCGAAAGCCTGATTACTTTAGAGTAATCACTAATAAACTGATCTATTATGGCTTCCATCAGGGGGGTACTGACTCGCTTCATTCGGCAATTTAAGGGTACTTATGTACTGTACAACCTACTGCACAGGCAGCAACTGCGGCATAATAAAGCACTATACCAGAAGTATGGCTTGCGCAAAAGTATCTACAGTCCGATTAGTAGTCAGGACTTTTCACCCCACCATCCGGATGTTCCCTGGCTGGATCAGCCCGGTGGGTTGGACAGGCTAAAATCCCACCCCAAGTATGCTGAATTTGATGGGGAGCTGCAAGAGGAATTGGAGCGGTTCGTGACTGATGGATATATGATCCTCAAGGGCTATTTCCCGCAGGCTGATATTGATCGTGCCAACACCGAGATAGATGAATTGCTGGGCGGCAGGGAAGTGGGGTACCACTATACCGGACGCAAGATCTTACAGTCGTACCGGAAATCACCGGTGATCGATCAGCAGTTCTTCCGCAAGCCGGAGCTGGTGAAATTACTTTCCTTCATCATGGGCAAGCAGGTGATTCCCTTTCAGACGATCAATTTTTTGCAGGGTAGCGAACAGCGAGCACACTCCGACTCCATTCACATGACTACTGAGCCTCAGGGCTATCTGATTGCCTGCTGGACAGCGCTGGAATCTATTAACGACGAGAATGGTCCGCTCTTTTACTATCCGGGAAGCCATCGCTTACCGTACCTTAATTGCCCTGATTATCCTTCTGGAAATACGCCATGGACTATTGGCGCCCACAGCAACCAACGCTACGAAGACGCCGTGGCACAAGTCATCGAGGAGCAAGGGCTGGTGCCCAAAACATTTCACGCTGAGCCGGGCGATATGCTGATTTGGCATGCTAATTTACTGCACGGGGGCAGGGCCATTGCCCGGGCGGGTGCCACGCGTCGTTCGCTGGTGGCACACTATTTCTGCGAGGATGTCATCTGCTACCACGAACTGTCGCAGCGGCCGGCTTTATTGGAGCGCTAGAAATGAATACCCAGCTCGGGGTTCTTACCTTCCACCCCGCGGTAATAAGATACGATGAGCTCCATATCGGCCTCGGCATCCTGAGTCGGGTAAATGGGGTCAGAGATGCGTAGGGTGCGGTTGCCGTAATCCAGAATAGTCAGGACGATTGGAATATTGGCCTTGCGGGCAATCCAGTAAAATCCACTGCGCAGTTTATCGACTTTTTTGCGCGTGCCTTCCGGTGCCAGGCAGATAGCAAAGGTCTCGCGCTGATTGTACATATCGACTACCGCATCCACGAAGTTGGAGCGTTTAGAGCGATCGACGGGGGTGCCTCCCATCCACCGTAAGATTAGGCCTAAAGGAAAGCGGAACAGCTCTTTTTTTCCCACAAAACCAATGTAAGCAGAATGATCGATGCTGCGGGTAGCCAGACCCAGAAAAAGGTCCCAGTTCGACGTATGGGGAGCCGCTGGTACAATAAATTTTGGAATATCCTCCCGGCGGGGGAAGTGCCCTTCAATTTTCCAGCCCAACAGATCAATCATGATCCATTTATACAATAGCCTTGTCATTCATTGGTGGTTAGGAGTAAGAAAATAAGGACAAAAGTACGAAGATTACGAATAGGGCCCGAGGGAAAGGGCATAATTGACGATAACGGCCGATACTTTGTCTATATATTCGGGATCTTGAAACCTGGCTTAGGGTAGAGCGTATATTATAAAAATTACTATGAACGCTGGAGGAACCACGTAAACACTTTACTTAACGTGAAAAATCCTGTACTTTGCACCACTGCTAAACTGAATTATACGTTGCGCACACGGATACTACTGATACTAAGCCTTTTGGCACCAATATGGGTTTTAGCCCAGATGGCCCCCAATACTGTCGAAAAACCAGTGATTACCTTTTCTCAGGAAGGAGGGTTTTACGATGCCCCATTGGCCATTACACTCTATGCTCCTGATGCCAGAATCTACTACACTACTAACGGGAATCAACCCTCCCGGCGGAGTACTCCGTACCGTGGCCCCATCGATATTACCGAAACTACGGTACTGCGGGCTATTGCTTATCGGGACAGTCAGCGCAGTGAATACGTTGCTCAGACCTATTTTATTGGAGAGTTACCTACAAAAATGCCGGTAGTGTCCATTGGTATCTCTCCGTATATTCTTTTCGATTCGAAAAAGGGATTATTCTTACAGGGCAGTAATGCCGATACTTCTCGCGAGAGTCGCCCCGGGGCCAACTACTGGTCGCGGCGTGAGGTGACCGCTCATGTTGAAATCTACGAATCGAACGGGCAACAGGTCCACAACAGCCGTTCAGGATTTCGCCTGTTCGGTGGTATGAGTCGCCTTTTTCCACAAAAATCGATCGCTATTGTCGCCCGGTCGGGCTACGGAGAAAAACGCATTAGGCACGAAGTATTCGGCCCCGAAGGCAAGAAGAAATTCAAATTCCTGATTTTGCGCAATTCGGGCTCCGACTGGGGCAAATCGCACCTGCGCGATGCTTTTATTACCAGCACTGTTGCCAACTGGGAACTCGATCTGCAAGATTACCGCCCGGCTCACGTATATATCAATGGTTCCTACTGGGGTATCTACAACATCCGGGAAAAGATTAATCGCTACTTTTTGGCCAGCCATCACGATGTGGATAAGGACAGTTTAGACCTGATTGAGCACTATCTGACGCTGAAACGTGGTAGTAGCAAGCACTACCAACGCTTGTTAACTTACCTCAGGGAAAATGATCTTAGCGACCCTGTCCACTACGCACATGTACGCCGGCAGATGGATATCCAAAACTATATGGATTACCAGATCGCTCAGATCTATTTTGACAACCGCGACGCCGGAGGAAACATCCGCTTCTGGCGGCCCCAAACAGCCGACGGTAAATGGCGGTGGATTTTATACGACACAGATTGGGGGATGGCCCTGCACCACAAAGATGCCGCCACGTACAATAGCCTGGCCTTCCATACCGAACCCGATGGTCCGCGCTGGCCTAATCCGCCGTGGTCGACTTTTATTCTGCGCAGTTTGCTGGAAAACGATGCCTTCCGGGCTGCTTTTATTAATCGCTTCGCTGACCGCATGAATACGGATCTACAGTCCGACTATATGTTGTATCGGCTGGAAACCATGTATCAGCATCTGCGCCCTGAAATGCACCGGCATCTCGACCGGTGGCGCCTTTCCGAAAATCGTTGGGAAAGCGAAATGGATCATATTCGTGGGTTCATCAGGGAACGTCCCCAGCATATGTGGCAGCATTTGCAGGAGGCTTATCAAACCGGGCCCCGGCGAGCCGTTCAGTTATCGGCTACCGCCGGTGGGAAAGTCATCTTAAATAAAAACCTGGAAATCAGCAGTCGCCCCTTCTTTGGTACCTATTTTGAACGCATTCCGATTACGTTACAGGCGATTCCTAACTATGGGTATCGCTTTTCCCATTGGGAAGGACTTGATTACGATGGCCGTAGTGATGCCCTTTTTCTGCGGGTAGATGAACAGGGGCTAAACCTTAAAGCTGTCTTTGAACCTTATCAGCATCCCATGGCGGGGCAGTTGATTATCAATGAAGTAGCGCCCAATAACAAGGACAGTGAAGATTGGCTGGAATTATACAATGCCACTGATCAACGCGTCAACCTGGGCGACTATATTCTGCGCGATAAAAAAAATAATGAATTCCGCCTGCCGGCACACGCCTGGATTGGCCCCAAAGATTACCTGGTGATCTGTGAAGATGCTCAACATTTTAAAGAAACATTTCCGAGAGCCTATAACGTCATTGGAAATACGGGTTTTGGCATCAATAAACATCAGGAACGGCTGGAGCTGTTTGCGGCCGACGGGGCGATGATCGATAGTGTAGGCTATCGCATCCCGCCTACAGATTCAATATTCTCACTCGATTTACTACTGCCCCGACTCGACAACGGCGATGCTGAAAATTGGCGTCAGCTCGTGGGAGAGGGGTCTCCAAATGCGCCTAATCCCTATTACGTGGCCAGTAACATTCGACAGCGGCAAACCCTGTGGATGCAAATTGGTCTGGCCTTTGCCGTGATCTTATTGTGTGTATTGTTGCTGGTGTTTCGGCCGTACCTTAAGTGATGAATGCTGGATGTCATCTTTTTGCGTAATCAACTGATAGGGCCTTGTTTGCCCGTATTAATAGCGGGTGGTTGGGCATAGACACGTTCGTAAAATTATGGCAGTCAGGATCCATCCTTCCGGTATAGGGTGCCAGGTAGAAGGAATAAAGACTTCATAATATCCTACTACTGCCTTATGGCCCCTACCAAATACAAAGTGAGGTTGTGATGATCACGCTTCATACCTCATCATCTCCAACCATTTTCTTTCCATTGTGTTGCTTTGGGTACTATGCGTCACCTTTATTTCATGCTCAGTGTCTGTTTACTTCCCCTGACGGTTGCTGCTCAGCAGACTTACCATACTACGATTAAGCACCCGGAGGGATATGTGCGTAGCTTACAACAACGGCTGAACGACGTGGACGAACAACTTCAGCAAACGGGGGAGGAATCGGCAGTTTTGTTCTCGGGTAACGAAGCCTTTCACGTTGAGCAGATTATTAATCAGGCCCGGGCCGGCAAGGTTTATTACCTCGATATGATGCTTGATCGGGAGCAGGCTTTCGCCCAAAAGCTGCATCAGGTACTAGATACCATCTGGCTAAGGCAGGCCGCGCTCACGATCAGAACGTTAAACGAGCAGGAGTTTATCTGGCAACAGGCAATAGACGGTAATCCGTTGGTAAAGCCCTCTACCTTTTTGGCGGAAGCCGAACTGATTGATGTGCAACCTGGCGAAGATATATTGGAAATAGGGGCCGGCGATGGTGCTTTTAGTCTGGCGCTGTATCAGAAAGCTCCTGAGGCCAGGTACTGGGTTAATGAGTTGGAGGAAGCGCTCCTCGATCCATTGGCGGTGCGGGTAGATCGGCACTATGCCACAGCGCCTTTGCGCTTGATAAAGGGAGCCGTGGATCGTACCGGTATGCCTGCTCAAGCAGCCGATAAGGTTATCTTGCGGCAGGTATTGCACCACCTCGAACAGCCAGCAGCGTTATTAAAAGGCATCCGGCAAACATTACGGACGAAAGGGCAGCTTTTTTTATTGGAAAGCTATGCCGAATCCTGCACAATGTGCTGTAGTGAATCCTGGACACAGGCCCGCATACAGGCCGTGCTAGAGCAGCACGATTTTCAACAGATCAGAGCGCAGGCTATTCCCGCCAGCTCCTTCTACCTCACGGTGTGGGAGGTGCGTCCCCGTTGAGGGAGGCGTTGATAAAGCGGGCTAGCAGGTGATGGAAATGATGTACGTTAGGCTCCATAGTCGGGGAGAACCGGCCGGTGTGGTAAAAGCGCGACTGCATTCCGAGCTGCACACTCTCTACCACTTCTTCGTCCTCGTATTCCGTTTCTTCCAGGGCATTGGCCGACCGGTCGAAGGTCGTATCCGAAAAGTAATAGGTACGAAACTGCACCAGGCATTCATCCGGGCCTTGCGGCAAAACCAGATTGAGTGATAATCCCCAGGGATAGAAGTTGAACATCAGATTGGGAAAGAGCCAGAAATAATAGCCGTAAATGGCGCGGCCGTGATCGGGGTGCCCCGCCGGCAAATCGAAGGCCGGCTCACCTTCGCCGGCAATTCCTACCTGTAGGTTACAGTATTCGAACTGATGGTACTCGTACGCATTGAAGTCGATGGCCTGATTGAGGGCTGGATGAACAAAAGGGATATGGAGCCCTTCGAGGTAGTTGTCGCAGTATAGCGCCCAGTGGGATTGGACACGAAAATCCTGTGATTGCTCTGCTGCGTAGGTCAGGGTGTTGAGCGGTAAATGTCCGACTCGCTCCATCATGGGGGCAACCATTTGGGTGAGGGGAGCTACCGGATCGAGGGAGACAAAGCACATGCCCAGCCACTCGCTCATCGGTACCTGGGTAAGGTGGTCTTCCGGGCGCGGAAAACCTTCCGTTTCTTTAAAGGCCGGCATAGAACGGAACTGCCCGTCGAGGGCAAAGCACCGGCCGTGGTAGCGACAGCTGAGCTGACGGTATGATCCAGGTTCTTCAACGAGGATTTTGCCGCGGTGGGTACAAACATTACTAAGGCAGCGGCGCTGGCCAGAGCGGTCGTGCGTCAGAAGCAGAGGTTCTTCCAGGCAACCCGGTACATAGGTAAAGGGCCAGGCCGATCCTGGGTCGGCAAGCTCATTAAGATCGGCGGCGTATTGCCAGGTGCGGGCAAAGATGGCTTCCCGGCTCAGGTCGTAGTACGCTGAGTTGCGGTAGAAGGAAGTGGGAAGGGTCTCCGCACGCCGGATGTCGGCATCGACGAATAGTGGTTCCATGTACTTTTGTATTTTCTGGCCGAAAGGTAAAAAAATGTGGCCGATCGCGGGTAGCGATTAAACCTTTGTTGACCGGAAGCATCCAATGGCTAAACGAAGCGGCATTAAAACACTATTTGTGCAAACACCGGGCGGTATACAGGACGAGCAGATCATTCAATGGCTGCAGCAATCAGCTACGGTGGATCGCGGTTTCCGGGCACTACTGGAGAAATACCAGGAGCGCCTGTACTGGCACGTTCGCCGGATGGTGGTGGAGCACGATGACGCTAATGATGTCATTCAGGAATGTTTGGTAAAGGTGTACCGCAAGATTAACACCTTCCGGGGAAAATCATCTTTATATACCTGGCTGTACCGCATTGCGACTAATGAAGCCCTGACTTTTTTGCGCAAGCAAAAGCGCAAAGCCACGCAATCTATCGATGATGAAGACTTGCTGCTGGCCGAGCGGTTGCACGCCGACGCTTATTTTGACGGGGATGAAGCACAGGTACAACTACAGCAGGCTATAGTTCGGTTGCCCGAAAAGCAGCGCGCCGTATTCAATCTGCGCTACTTTGAAGAAATGAGTTATAAAGAAATGTCTGAAGTACTAAATACCTCGCAGGGTGCTTTGAAGGCCTCTTATCACCATGCCGTAAAGAAAATTGAGCATTACGTAAAAACAAACGTATCATCGTAAATAATAAGGCATGAGCCACAAAGAAAACATACGCGAAGAGTTGGAACAGGAGTCACCTTTCCTGGCCCGCATGAAAGCGGAGGATAAAAGTGAGGGCTTCACGGTACCCCCCACGTATTTCCGGGAATTACAGGAAGACGTACTTCACCGTGTTGCCCAGAAGCCTGCAGCTGTGAGCTTGCGAGAGCGTTGGCAAGCATTCATTAACCATCTGCTGCCTGGGGTACATCCAGTAGCCGTACTGACGGGGTTGGCTCTGGTGGTTGTCGGGATTTGGTGGGTTGCGCAGGATACGACCATGGTTTCTGGTGAGCAAATTCTTGCCAAGGCCTCTGAAGAAGAGTTGCAGGCTTATGTAACGAGTAATACCGATGCCTTTACAACCGATCTTATCCTGGAAGTAGCGGATGAAGAAGCAGAGCTTGACCTATTGCTTCCGGTTGACAACTTTTCGGAGGAAGAAGCCGACCAACTGCTGGACGACTTACTCGAGGAAATAGATGAAAGTACCCTGCAGGAAATTTTATAATAAGAAATAACACATAGTACTATGAAACGAATACTTGCCCTTATACCAATCTGCGTTTTTCTGGTTATGCCTCTCTTACCGGGGCAAATTCTACCGGACGGTCCGCCTCGCGAGCGACTGGAGGCTATGAAGGTTGGGTTCATCACCGAAAAGCTGGCCTTAACGCCGGAGCAAAGTCAGGGTTTCTGGCCCGTATATAATGAGTTTCAGGAGAAGCAGGAGACACTGCGTCGCGAAGCCCGCCCGCAGCGTAGGCTGGCTCAAATGAACGACAATGAAATTCAGGCTATGCTCAACAAGCAACTAGATGCTGAAGCTAAATTATTAGAGCTGCGGCGTACTTACATGGTTCGGCTGCAAGATGTGATTACCATTCGTCAGGTCGCCCTGTTGCAGCAGGCTGAGCGCGACTTCAATAAACAAGTGGTAGAGCGCCTGCTCGAGATGCGCCGCCGGCGCAATAAACGGGGGTAGGAAATTGGGCGATGACGTCATCCCGCCCTCCCGGCGCCGCTGTAATTTTCCTTACCTCCTTCATGGTTTACCATGCTAACCATGAAGGAGGTAAGGGGTATCAAGCAAAGTCGAAGACGTAAGTTTAATCCCCCGAATTCCAAACGCCCATTTAAAATCTCCCCCACAACACCTACCTTTGCGGCATTCACAAAGAGCCCTAACTCCTACGATTGTGTCGCAACAACTGAAAGCACACCTCGCACTGATCGCGGTAGCCCTGATTTATGGGGGCAACTACACTATTGCCAAGGTCGTCATGGACGATGGCTACCTGCAACCGTTTGCCTTTATTTTTCTGCGGGGTGGGGTGGGCATGTTCTTGTTCTGGTTTTTCCACGTGCTGTTTGTTCGTGAGCCGGTACAGCGTAAGGACCTGCCGCTGTTAGCCGTTTGCGGGCTTTTTGGTGTAGCCATCAACCAATTAGTGTTTTTTGCGGGCTTAAAGATGACCACGCCGATTAACGCGTCTCTCATTATGACTACTACCCCAATTCTGGTCCTACTCGTTTCGTCGGCTATGCTGGGCGAGGCCATTACCCGGCGGAAAATTATTGGTATCATGCTGGGGGCTATCGGCGCCATCCTACTCATTGCCTACGGACAACGGGTCGCTCTTGGCGGAAAAGGAATCTGGGGAGATCTCATGATCATCATCAATGCCTCGGCCTTTGGGTTTTACCTGGTCTTGTCCAAACCACTTATGCAGCGTTACCATCCCATCACTATTGTTAAGTGGGCATTCACATTCGGATTTTTATTTATTATTCCTTTTGGCTACAGCCCCCTCATGGAAACCGACTGGAGCCGATTCACTCCATTAATTTGGTCGTCTGTGGGATACGTGCTGGTATGTACGACTTTCCTGGCATACCTCTTTAATGCTTTTGCCCTCAAGGTTGTACAGGCTTCGGTAGTCAGTATTTATATTTATTTTCAGCCTCTATTCGCTACCCTGATTGCTCTTGCCGTCGGGAAAGATTACCTGGATGGAATCAAGGTTATTTCGGGATTGCTGATCTTTGCCGGAGTATTTTTAGTCAGTTGGCGCCGGCGTGCTGCCGCTCCGGTTCCTCCCGGGAAGTCGTCCTAATTCGGCGTCTTTTAACTGATCATATTTTTCTTGGCACAGGGTTTTGTATCAATCATTCGTATGGCACTTTAGCAAATAATTAATATAGTGCTTTCTCCTGTCAGAGGTCGACGGCCGGACCTTGAACAAATCATTTATTTAACACATAAATAGTAGTGTTAAAGTATTAAAAAACAGATACTTATACCTTAAAAGACCATTCCCTGTCGAAAATCTACCGTTTCGTAAGGAAAGCCTTAATAAAGCAACCAAGTCATCATCTTTGTCGTAAATTGTTCTATTATTAAAGTGTTTCGCGTAAATGAATGACGAACTACGCACATGAGCTACGGACAGCAACCATCGATTCGGGAATTAATTGTAGAGTATGAGCGTACTCTGGATCAGCAAGGGCAGGTGTACTTTGAGCAAGGCGCTTATTGCCAATTGATTGATTATTATCTAAATGATGAACAACTTGAACGCGCGGCGCAAGCAGTAGAACGTGCCCTTTCGCATCATCCTTTCTCGGTAGATTTTTATTTGCGCAAAGCCGACATTCTCATTCATCAGCATTTTTATACGGAGGCCCTCGACACCTTAGAGACTGCGGAGAACTATGCTCCCGGCAATTTCGATATTCAGCTCATGAAAGCCGAAGTGCTCAGTGATACCAATCAGCACAATGTTGCTTTGGCGGTTCTGGAGCCACTTTTTAAACAGATTCAGGGGCATGACCTGGCTGATCTTTACGTTACTCAGGCACACGTATTCGACAATCAGGAAGCTTACGAGCAAATGTTTTTTGTGCTGCGAGCTGCCCTGGAAATCAATCCTACCCACGAAGGTGCGCTAGAAAGCATGTGGGTTTGTGTGGAAGCGACAAAGCGCTATGAGGAAAGCATTACCCTTCACCGGGCTATTATTGACGAGCATCCGTACACTTATTTGGCATGGTATAATTTGGCCCATGCTTACGCTTACCTGGCTCGCTACGAAGAAGCTATTGAAGCTTTTGAGTATACCTTTATCATAAACGAAAATTTTGAATTCGCGTACCGGGAGTTTGCGGAGTTGTGCTACGAAACCAGGGAGTACCGCAAATCCTTAGACGCTTATACGGAGATACTGAAGCGGTTCCCTCCCGATAGTGAAATTCTATTACGGATTGGACAGTGTCTGCAGCACCTTTATTCCTACGAAGTTGCGCGTACCTATTTTAAGCAGGCTATTCGGCTCGACCCGATGAATGACGAGGCACTCTTTCACATGGGCGAATGTTATTCTTTTGAGCAGAAGTGGAAGAAAGCCGTATCGTTTTACAAACTGGCCATTGAGATTGAGGATATGCGTGAGGAATACTATGCTTCTCTCGGCGAAGCCTGGTTTAACCTGGGCAAGCATAAACGAGCAGAATTGTGCTTTCAGAATGCTACCCGGCTCGCCCCGGAAGAAAGTCAGTATTGGCTCCAATATGCCTCTTATTTAATGGAGACAGAACGTCGACAAAAAGCACTTCGTGTGTTTGATCAGGCCGAAGATTGTGTCCCAGATGTAGATCTGCAATACGGTCGCATCGCGTGTCTGTTTGCTATGGGCCGTCGTCAGGAAGCTATGTATCGGCTGGGCGAGGCGCTAGCCGAAAATTTCGATCGGCACCCCTTACTTTTTGACCTTATCCCGGAGCTCGAGCTCGACCCCGACGTACTTACGCTGGTTTTAACGTACCACTTATAGTTATTACTCTCCTCGCTGGGCGGCGTAGAGGGCCGCACCGACGGTGCCGGCATTGTTGAGTAACCGCGCCGGAACAACCGGGATCGGCAAGTCAATCAAATTTTCGTATTTCGCAAACTTTTTACTAGCCCCCCCACTAAGAATAATGGTATCGGGAGAAAGCAGCATGTAGATGTGCTGTAGGTATTCGTTAAAGCGCTTTCCCCATTCTGTCCAGGATAAGTCTTTATCCTTACGGGTGCGGTTTGAAGCATATCGCTCGGCAATATCGCCGTGCATTACCACGTGACCAAACTCTGTATTGGGTAGTAATTTTCCGTCGAGAAACAGGCTTGATCCCAGGCCTGAGCCAATGGTAATCATCATCGTGAGGCCTTTACGGCCCTGGCCCTCACCGAACTGCATTTCTGCGATCCCTGCGGCATCGGCATCATTCAGAACATAGGCCGGGTGGCCGCAGCTCGTCCCCAGCAGCTCAGCGACGTGTTTACCGATCCAGTTGCGGTCAATATTACTGGCCGACATGGCTGCACCATTCTTAATGATTGCGGGGAATCCAACACCAATGGGGCCGTCGTAATCAAAATGGCTGACCAGCTCAGCAAATACCTTGGCAACGGCTTCGGGAGTTGGCGGCTGCGGGGTCGATAACCGATGTCGTTCCGTTAGTAATTCGCCGGTCGGAATGGAAACGATGGCGCCTTTGATACCGGTTCCCCCAATATCGACGCCCAGAATATTTTCCTGCATAATCTTGACTTATGGTTCTTGTAGTTTAGCTGCCTTAGCGGGGAAATAGTGCAAAATACGCATTTCCATGCGTACCTCTTCGCGAGGACGATCGCCGGCGGCGGTTGGTACGGCAGCGATGCGGTCAATTACCTCCAGTCCGGAAATAACCTGTCCAAAGACGGTGTAATTTTGATCCAGAAAAGGTGTCCCTCCCATTCGCAGGTATACCTCTTTATTTTTTTCCGCGTATCGGAAGTCATTCCGGCCTTCGACCTGTTGTAAGGCCGGCTCCGAAACCTGTCGCCCATCGACAATATAAAACTGTGAGCCAGAGCTGCGCTTTTCGGGATTAACCTGATCACCGGTGCGTGCTGCAGCCAGTGCCCCTTTTACGTGTACCAGGGTGTCGACAAACTCAGCAGGTATAGTATAGCCGGGGCCACCGCTTCCGAGTGGAGTCCGGGCCGTAGCTTCCCGCGACTGTGGGTCACCCCCCTGAATCATAAACCCTTTAATGACGCGATGGAACAGCAAGTCATCATAGAACCCTTTGCGGACCAGGGCCATAAAATTATCGCGGTGCTGCGGAGTAGCATCGTATAACTTTACAATCATCGTACCATAATTGGTCGACACTTCTACCAGGCAGGCTGCCGGCCCTTCCACTAAAATGCGTTGATAGCTGCGGCTGACTTTATCGCCTTTTTTAGCCTCCAGGGTCACCAGGTAATTGCCCGCTTCCCGGAAGGTGTGCTCCGGCGTAGCCTCCGTACTATTTGTTCCATCGCCAAAGTCCCAGACGTAGGCTTCCGCATTTTCCGATGTGTTTTGGAACGAAATCTGTGCCGGTGCCCGGCGATCATCAATTTCAGTAGTCGAAAAGCGAGCTACCGGACGAGCGCATCCTACCAGAAAAAGTAATGCACCAAATAGTGGCAACCAATGCTGCAAAGTATTCATAGCTTTAGCTGTATTTTATTTATTAAGCACTCGCATGGTCATGCGTACATTGCGAACAGGCCGGTCGGACGGATCCCGGCTTTCTTTAGCGATAGCATCCGCTACGTCCATTCCCGAGACAACCTCTCCGAAGACCGTATATTCCCGGTCGAGCACAGGCGCACCACCTTGTTCCAGGTAAAGCTGACGCTGAGCATCGTTATAGGTAATTCCCTTCTGCTGCTCAATGCGGTCAAGTTCTGCGGCGGTAACCGGCTTGCCCGTCACGATGTAAAACTGTGATCCACTTGATTTTTTTTCGGGATTGTTATTACGGGCTGCCGCCAAAGCACCTCGGATATGTGGTGCACCAATCTCCGCGTCAATTTGGTAGCCAGGGCCTCCCACTCCCAGGCGCTGACCGGGGTAGGCCGTTCTGGAATCCGGGTCGCCTCCCTGAATCATAAAGCCGGGAATGACCCGGTGAAACAAGGTGCTGTCATAGAAGCCTTCTTCTACGAGTTTCAGAAAGTTATCCCGGTGCTTGGGCGTGGAATCGTAAAGCATAACTTTGATGGTGCCCAGGCGAGTTTCAATTTCCACCATTGGGTTTTTGTCTTGCTGGCAACCTGTGAGGATTAAGAAGGCTGCCGCCAAAAATAAAATTAGAGTACGTGTCATTCTTCTTCCGTATTTTTTTCCAAACCGCCGTTTTCGGCTTCCAGTTCTTGAAAATAAGTTATGGCGTGTTCTTTTAGCCGCTGTTCCTGCTCTTTTACCCCCTGTACCGAAATAGTCTTTACCTGCCGCCAATGCGGCCAACCATCCTGATCGCGCCCGGCAAATACATAAACTCCGTCGTAGCTCATCAGCCGGCACACTGCAATATGCATTAAATCTTGCTTTTCTTCTTTAGTGAACGAAGATTGCCAGCGCCCCAGCTCCTGAACCCCAATCAAGAATAAAATAGCATTCAGATTGGGTAGTGTTTCGCGTCCGAAACGGTCTTTAACTAAATGGCGAACCCGCAACCAGTAAAATTTAAACTCCCACTCTTTCATGCCCTTTCTTGTTTGGAGGCACAAATATACAAATTGCGTATTGGCAAAAAGAAACATTCACGGAAGCGTCACAACTTCCCTGGCCGCTATGTGTCTATTATTTAATGGCTATTTTCGCATTTTCTGTAAAAGATCAAGATCTACATCAAGTATATGAAATCAGCAATTTCATCCATATTAAGCAAACGTATTTTAGTTATTGATGGAGCCATGGGGACCATGATTCAGGAATACCAACTTTCGGAAGAAGATTATCGGGGAGAGCGGTTCCGCGACTTTCATAAAGACCTCAAGGGAAATAACGATTTATTGTCGATTACGCGCCCCGATGTTATTCGCGCCATTCACGATGCATACCTTGATGCCGGGGCTGATATCATCGAGACGAATACATTTTCGGGCACCTCTATTGCCCAGGCTGATTACGATTTACAAGAGCTCGCCTACGAGCTCAACTTCGAATCGGCTCGGATTGCTGCGGCTGCCGCCAAAAAAGCTACGGAAGCCAACCCGGAGCGGCCCCGCTACGTGGCGGGAGCGATGGGGCCAACGAATAAGACAGCGTCAATTTCGCCGGATGTAAATAACCCCGGCTACCGGGGCGTAACGTTTGATGAGCTGCGCGATGCTTACTACACCCAGGCAAAAGGACTCCTTGAGGGCGGAGCGGATCTGCTTTTGGTGGAAACTATCTTCGATACCCTCAATGCGAAGGCTGCGTTATTTGCCATCGATCAGCTGTTCGAAGAGAAGGGGCGTAAGTGGCCAATTATGGTTTCAGGTACCATTACGGATGCCTCGGGTCGCACCCTCTCCGGACAAACCGCAGAGGCTTTTTACATCAGCATCAGCCACATGCCTTTGTTAAGCGTCGGATTGAACTGTGCGCTGGGCGCTGAAGAGATGCGTCCCCACCTTGCAGACCTGTCCAATATAGCCGATTGCTTCACTAGTGCTTACCCCAATGCCGGGCTACCCAATGAATTCGGAGAGTACGATCAGGGACCGGAAGAAATGCGCAAGTACATTCGTGATTTTGCAGCCGGCGGGCTGGTAAACATGATTGGTGGCTGCTGCGGTACTACGCCCGAGCACATCAAGTTGATGGCCGAAGCGGTTCAGGGCCTGCCTCCCCGCCGTGTTCCCAACCGCCCCCCCTATGCAATGCTCAGCGGATTAGAGCCCCTGATCATTCGTCCCGAAACTAACTTCGTAAACGTGGGTGAACGGACCAATGTCACCGGCTCCCGCAAATTTGCCCGCCTGATCAAAACGGGAGCCTATGACGAAGCCTTATCGGTCGCCCTGCATCAGGTTGAAGGAGGAGCGCAAATTATTGATGTCAATATGGATGAAGGCTTGCTCGACTCACAGGAGGCTATGCAGACTTTTCTCCATCTGGTCATGGCCGAGCCCGATATTGCCCGTCTACCCGTCATGATCGATTCCTCCAAGTTTGAGGTGATCGAAGCTGGGCTGAAATGCGTGCAGGGCAAATGTATCGTAAACTCCATCTCCATGAAAGAGGGTGAAGAGGCGTTTATCCAACAAGCCAAGCTATGCCGCCGCTACGGGGCTGCCGTCATCGTCATGGCTTTTGACGAAGAGGGACAAGCGGACACCGCCGATCGCAAAGTGGACATCTGCACCCGCGCCTACCAGCTCCTGACCGAACAGGTAGGCTTCAACCCAAGGGACATCATTTTCGATCCCAATATCTTTGCGGTTGCTACCGGCATCGAAGAGCATAACGATTATGCGGTCGCATTTATCGACGCTACCCGCCGCATCAAAGAGAACTGCCCCGGAGCGATGATCAGTGGTGGTGTTAGCAATATTTCTTTTTCCTTCCGGGGAAATAATGTAGTGCGGGAAGCTATGCACTCGGCCTTCCTGTATCACGCGATCAAAGCGGGTATGGATATGGGGATCGTCAATGCCGGGATGATTGAGGTCTACGAAGATATTCCGGACGATCTGCTGCAACGGGTGGAAGATGTACTCTTTAACCGTCGCCCCGATGCAACCGAACGGCTCACCGATTTTGCGGAAAGCGTAAAAGGCAGCGGTGGCCGGTCGATCAAAAAAGACCTCAGCTGGCGGGAAGAAGATCTCTCCCAACGCATTGAACACGCTCTGGTTCGCGGTATTGCCGATTATATTGTTGAGGATACCGAAGAGGCACGCCAACAATACGACGAACCCCTACAGGTGATTGAGGGGCCACTGATGGACGGTATGAATGTGGTGGGCGACCTGTTTGGCGCTGGTAAAATGTTCCTGCCTCAGGTCGTGAAAAGTGCACGGGTCATGAAGAAAGCGGTGGCTCACCTTACGCCCTTTATTGAAGCCCAAAAGGAAAAAACCGGCGGCCAGGAAAAGGGGCGCATCCTGCTGGCTACCGTAAAGGGCGACGTGCACGATATTGGGAAAAATATCGTAGGGGTCGTTCTTGGCTGTAACAACTTTGATATTATCGATATGGGGGTCATGGTACCTGCGGATAAAATTTTGAAGAAAGCCCGGGAAGTAAATGCCGATATTATTGGCCTCAGTGGGCTGATTACGCCCTCACTCGACGAAATGGTACACGTAGCCAAAGAAATGGAGCGCCTGGGTATGAATGTCCCGCTCCTTATCGGAGGGGCTACCACCTCCAAAACGCATACGGCTGTTAAAATTGAGCCGATGTATTCGGGCCCCGCCGTACATGTGCTGGATGCCTCCCGGGCGGTAGCCGTCGCCAGTAATTTACTGAGTGATGATGACGACGTGCGATCCGATTATATTCTTGATGTCCGCTCGGAATACGAGCGCGTCCGTAAACATCGCGGTAATCGCAAATCTAATAAGAAGTATCTTACGCTATCAAAGGCACGTGCCAACAAATTCAAGATTGACTGGCCGAATTATACGCCTCCCGTACCTAAAATGACTGGTGTCAGAGTCTTCGACGATTATGCGCTGGAGGAGTTGACAGCGTACATTGACTGGACGCCCTTTTTTACCAGCTGGCAGTTGCGCGGCAAGTTTCCCGCGATCCTCAAGGATGAAGTCGTTGGTGTGGAGGCGATGAAGCTCTACAATGACGCCCGTTCGATGTTGCGACAGATTATTGATGAAGATTGGTTGCAGGCCAAAGCTATTGTCGGATTGTTTCCTGCCAACAGCGAAGGGGATGACATCCACATCTATACCGACGATACGCGGCAGCATATTCGTACTACCCTGCGCAATTTGCGTCAGCAACGCCAGAAAGCACCCGGTCAGCCTAATTATTCGCTGACTGACTTTATTGCTCCCGCCGAAACTGGCAAAGCGGATTATATTGGTGCCTTTGCGGTGACTACCGGAGTGGGTATCGAAGAACATATTAAGCGCTTCGAAGCCGACCACGATGACTATCGCGCCATCTTACTTAAAGCACTGGCTGACCGCCTGGCCGAAGCGCTGGCCGAACGCATGCATCAGCGCGTGCGCTCCGAATTCTGGGGTTATGTTTCAGAGGAAGCTCTGACCAATGATGAGCTGATCGCCGAGCGTTACCAGGGGATTCGACCGGCACCGGGTTACCCGGCCTGTCCTGAGCACACGGAAAAAGGCACCTTATGGTCCCTACTCGGTGTGGAAGATGAGATTGGTGTGCGGCTTACAGAAAGTTACGCTATGTATCCTGCTGCCTCCGTTAGTGGGTGGTACTTTAGTCATCCGCAAGCAAAATACTTCGGGCTGGGCGGAATCAGTAAAGACCAGGTGGAAGATTATGCGGCACGGAAAGGTATGCCGCGAGAAGAAGCCGAACGTTGGCTATCGCCGGTTCTCAACTATGATGTCTAAGGGGTTGAACGGAAGGTCAATCTGCGCACTGATTGCTAGGGTATCCCATAGATAGGTGGCCCGTAGGTATGCTGCTGTTCAGTTCTTCTGTTTTGTCTTGCTACGTTCTACTGGCTTCTAGTAATCCTTGAACCGCAGATCTACCAGGCGGAGGCGTTTTTTGCCGCCAAATTTTACCACCTTCTTTTTGAATAGGGGTTCGAAGGCAAATGAAAGGCCAAAGGCTGAAGCGGTAACCGCGGCATCACTCCACTGGTAGTTCGTATCGGGGTTGTTGTCGGTCAGGGTACCAATAAGCGCGAGTACCGACCAGCCCAACCCCAGGTTGCGTAATTGAGTCTTGACCACAGTGGGCCATTCCCGCTCGTAGCGGAAAGCGGTAATATTATTAATATTGACAAAACGATCCTCGAATTGGATCAGGTCATCTTCCACCAGGTAGTCGCGAACCGTATTGGTATACCAATATTCATCTCCCATAATCTGATAGGTAAGCTCCGTATTCCGCGGGATTTTTTCGGTTTTAGCCCGGTTGATACGCTCTATCTGCATGAATTTCTGGGCCCCGGCGTGGCTTGCGCCAAAAAACAGAAAAACTAAGAAGACGGTCAGACGCATAGCTGTTTTTTTTTGCGTAAGCACCCCTAAGGCGTGGGGCTGACTTGACAGTTGTTTTGAAATTAAGCCATTCCGCAACTCATGGTTGCCTTTTCACACTAAAGAGCCTACCGCAGGCAGCAAGGTTGGTCAGGGGCGAAGCTCTTTCCGTCGGAACCGCTCTATTAGCTTCTGCATACTTTTGTCAACCTCTGAATACGGTAATGGTTCTTTGGCCACGTAGAGGACCATAAACGCATAGGTGATATTTTTTCCTTCGATTGCCGTGTACAATTCTTGTTTGTGAAGACGCCATGCCTCGCGTACCTGCCGTCGCAGCCGGTTGCGCTGGGAAGCTCTGCGAAATTTACGCTTCGGTACCGAGACGGTAAACTGAACTGGTGCCGGCAGCAGTGGTTCCCTTACCGGCATGTAGACCAGGCGCAGCGGATATACACCGAACGATTTGCCCCGCGAAAACAAGGCCTTGATGAGTTTCCGACTCTTTAAGCGCTCATATTTTCGAAATGTTTTCCCTTTCATCTTTGCAAAGAAACATGTATTTTAGGAGTTCCGAAGCACACCTGTCTAAAATTCCATTATTCACCGCGAATGTTTCTTCGACAGCCCTCGCTGTTGCTCCTTATTTATGCTTTCGCAAAATGCAGGAGTGGTGCATTCGCAAAACGCAGACAGGTATGACCTACGACAAGCAACGCATGTCTATTAAATCGTGGGCGGTAGAAGACCGCCCACGGGAAAAACTACTACAGCGCGGCCGTAAAGAGCTCTCCGATGCCGAATTGCTGGCTATTCTTATTGGGTCGGGCAATCGCCGGGAATCAGCCGTTGATCTCTGCCGCCGTATCCTGCACGCCATGGGGAACGACCTCAATCGGCTGGGACAGATCAGTATAACGGAGCTGAAAAAGTTCTCGGGCATCGGTGAAGCCAAGGCAGTTACTATTCAGGCTGCACTGGAATTGGGGCATCGCCGGCAATCCACCGACATTCACCAACGCCCACAGATCACCTGTAGCCGCGATGCCTACGAAATTCTGCAGGTTAATCTAGTAGACCTGCCCCACGAAGAGTTCTGGGTACTTCTGCTCAACCGGGCCAACCGGGTGATTGGGCGGGAGCGCATCAGCTCGGGAGGTGTGGCGGGTACCGTTGTCGACGCCAAACTAGTATTCAGCAAAGCGCTGGGCCAGGTGGCGTGTTCCGTAATTCTGGCCCACAATCATCCTTCGGGAAACCTGCGTCCCAGTCAGGCCGATTTACAATTGACGACTAAACTGGTAAAGGCGGGCAAAAATTTAGATATTGCAGTACTGGATCACCTCATTGTCACGGAAGCCGGATACTACAGCTTTGCGGACGAGGGGCAATTATAATTCCCCCCTTATTAGCGTGGATAGATCTCGGTTGCGGTGGTGATCTATACCGCCCACGCAGTAGTTTGGGCTTTGCCAAACCACCGCTAGTGAGCATATCTTCGATTCGATGAGTTATGGGGATACCAAAACTCATCGTTGCCGATATATTTTACATCTGGGAAAAGTTGGGGAACAGGGGCAACCAATTCCCCCTATTTGCTGTTGGTTTTAAGTCGTACACAAAGGGCATGGCGGCCTGTCGTGTAGCGGCACTTCAAATAATTACCGAAAACACCCTGCTTTTGGCAACTGTAAGTAAAAAATTCGATTATCAGCTATTGGGACGGGTTTTGGCGTTAGCCAAACCGTACCGAACCATATTTATTGGAGCCGGTATTCTGGCTGTCGTTCTGGCGCCGTTGGCTACGCTCCGTCCTTATCTGGTCAAAGTGATGGTCGATGACTACATCTTTAAGTACGATATTCCAGGCCTAACCCGGATGGCGCTCCTGTTTTTAGGTGTCCTCTTCGTGCACGCTATCCTACAGTATTTTTTCATTTTCACGACGAATTTGCTGGGGCAGTCCGTTATTCGCGACTTGAGGGTCAGTGTCTTTCGACAAATCAGCAGCCTTAAGCTGAAGTATTTCGATCGCACGGCCATCGGTACGTCAACGACCCGTACTATCAACGATATTGAAACCATCAATACCGTGTTCTCTCAGGGGGTGATTACGATTATTGCCGATCTGCTGACTCTCTTTGCGGTGTTGGGTATTATGTTTTATACCAGTTGGAAATTGACTCTGATCTGTCTGGTTACCATGCCATTCTTACTAATTGCTACCTATATATTTAAAGAAAAAGTGAAAGCGGCCTATCAAATCGTGCGTACACAGATTTCCCGCATGAACGCCTTTTTGCAGGAGCGAATTTCCGGTATGCGTATCGTGCAGATCTTCAATTCCGAAAAAGATGAAGCGGATCGATTCCGGACTATCAACCGGGAATATACACAGGCTAACCTCGATTCTATTCTCTACTACGCCGTATTTTTTCCAGCCGTAGAAATTATTTCCGCAGCTTCGCTGGGGCTAATGGTCTGGTGGGGAGCGCGCGGCGTTATTGCCGATGATGTTACTCTCGGTGCGCTGGTAGCTTTTCCGATTTACCTGAATATGCTGTTTCGCCCTATGCGGATGCTGGCCGACAAATTTAACACTCTGCAGATGGGGTTGGTCGCCGCCGATCGCGTGTTTGGTGTCCTGGATCGCACCGATAAAATCGATAATTCCGGTAGCCTTAAGCCCGATTCCCTACAGGGCGAAATTACCTTCGAAGATGTGTGGTTTGCCTACACCGCACGCGACTGGGTACTGAAAGATATTTCCCTGGGCGTGAAAGCCGGCGAAACGCTTGCTATTGTAGGGAGCACCGGCTCGGGAAAAACGACAATCATTAATATCCTTAACCGCTTCTACGAAATTCAAAAAGGCAGCATCAAGATTGATGGTACGGACATTCGCGAGTATGAGCTATTCGCCTACCGCCGCCGAATCGCTATGGTGCTGCAGGATGTCTTTCTGTTTGGGGGGTCCGTACTGGAGAATATTACCCTACGCGATTCTGATATTAGCCGGGAAGAGGTAGTCAAAGCCGCCAAAATGATCGGAGCTCACGAGTTTATTCAGAAGCTTCCCGGGGGCTATGATTATAAAGTGATGGAGCGTGGTGCAACCCTTTCGATGGGGCAGCGCCAGCTGATTTCCTTTGTGCGGGCTCTAGTCTTTGATCCCGATATTCTTATCCTCGATGAGGCCACCTCTTCGGTCGACCCCGAGACGGAGTCGGTTATTCAATACGCTATTGAAACGCTAATTGAAAAGCGTACCTCTATTATCATTGCTCACCGCTTATCCACCATTCAGCACGCGGACAATATTTTGGTTCTCGGTCAGGGTGAAGTACAGGAAATGGGCTCTCATGATGAATTGGTACAAATTGAGGGAGGCCACTACCGTCAACTATACGATATGCAATTTGTGGAGGCGGTTGAAGAAGGGTAAGCATTCCTTTTCTTTGCGGCTTCCGCCAAAAAAAAGTCTCCGTTTCTCGTGCACACCCTGGCGATAAAGCACCTGGGATAACGAGGAACGGAGACTTTCCTGGGGTATGGCTATACTACTATCCGTTTTTAAGAATAGTTTCGTAGCGGTCGAGGTCATTGAGCAGGCGAATGGCTTCCTGTACTTCTTCATCATTGCGCAAGCCAATCCGTACCTTTCCTTCCTGATAGAAATAGCGCCCGGCAATTTCCTTTTCAATGAGGTCAACAATTTCTTTTTCGTTGGCTTTGATTACGTCAAGTTGCTCTTCTTTGATCCGTTGCTCAAGCTGTGCCAATTGAGCATCAACGCGGTACCCTTCGGCTTCTGCCCTGGTTTTTAGTTCGTCGAGCAACCGTTCACTTTTGGTTTCGTAGCGCAAATCTTTGCCATCTAAAAAGGACAGGAACGCATCGAAGTCAGTAAACTTCAGATCAATAACCGTATCTGGTAGAGCCGTCTGATTACTATATTCGGTAACAAAATCGAAAATGAGGTTATTATCGATTAGGGAGCGGATCACCGGAATATTATCCGTGCGATCTAGCTTGATATCGGGAGCGACGCCTCCACCGTCGAGTACGGTGCGGCCATTACTCGTTTTGAATACAGCCCGCTCATCATCCGGAATATCGACGGGTTCTCCGTCTTCGTATTCTACGCTCTGAATGCACCGGCCACTGGGAATGTAATACTTGGCTGTAGTGAGTTTAATACGGGCATTGTAGCCGATGTCTTTGGTGTTCTGCACCAACCCTTTTCCGTAGGAGCGCTGTCCCACCAAAACGCCGCGATCGTAATCCTGCATTACCCCGCTCACAATCTCGGAAGCAGAGGCGGAGCGGTCATTGATCAGTACCACAAGTGGAATATCTCCGTCGATGACCGACCGGCGGGTGCGGAAGCTGCGATCCCACTCGCGCAATTTTCCTTTGGTGGTCACTACGATTTCATTCTGTGGGATAAATACGTTACAGAGGTTAACGGCTTCGGAGAGCAGGCCACCGCCGTTGCCGCGCAAGTCCAGGACCATCCCTTTTACGTCGGGGTTCTCTAGCTTAAGTTCGCGCAGCGCATTGGCCACGTTGGAGCCGGCACGCTGCGTAAAGGTAGACAAGTTGACGTAGACAATGTCATCCTCGCCGATCAGGCCGAAGTAGGGGACATTGGGTATATTGACTTCACCGCGGGTCAGCATTAGCTTGACCGGTGCGGATACTCCGGGGCGACGTACGGTAATACTTACTTCCGTACCGGGGAAGCCCTGCAGGATAGCATCCAACTCTTCCTGACTCTTCCCTTTAGCGTCGCGGCCATCGACCGACAGGATTTGGTCGCCCACTTTCAGGCCAGCCTCGTCAGCCGGTTGGTCTTTGTAGAGCTCAGTAATCGTCAGGTAGTCATTCATGGGTTTGGATTGGGCACCAATTCCAAAGTAGCGGCCTTCGCGAATTAAGCGGTACCCTTCGATATCCGATTCAGCAATATAATTGGTGAATGGGTCGAGAGAACCGACCATAGATTCCAGCCCCTTGCGCATCAATCCACCCGGATCAATATCTTCTACGTAGTATGCATTGAGCTCTTTGTAGGCATTGGCGAACAATTCAATGTTCTTATTTATTTCGAATTGCTTATTGTATTCATTTGTTGCTTTGAAGGCAAGCCCGAATAATGCCAGAGGCAATACAATCCAAATCGTCTTTTTTAGTCGCTTCATATCTTGATTATTATCTGTGTTTTAAACGCAAAGGTTGTATCCTTAGTACCGGTGATGCTTAATTGGGCTGAATCACTCGGCTAAAAACTGCGTAACGAGATCATAGAGGGCGTCCGGAGCTTCGGCGTGCACCCAGTGGCCGGCGCGCGGTACGGTTTCCAGGCGGGCCTGTGGAAAATACGCGTGAATTAACTGTTCATCCTGAGGCTGAATGTAGCGCGAGCGCTCCCCGCGAATGAACAAAGCCTCCCCGTGAAATGGCTCCTGCCCTGAAGGTTTCTGCAAGATGCGCTCGTAGTTTTTATAAATGGCATCCAGATTCATTTTCCAACGAAACCCACCCTCCTTACGGCGCGACAGATTTTTAAGTAGAAACATCCGGATTCCACGGTCCGCAATATCTTTAGCCAGCGCATGGTCCGCTTCCTGTCGGTCCTGCAATGCTTCGGGGTCAAGGCTGCGCAACGCCTCAAAAATTTCATTATGCCCGGGTTCGTATGTTTTGGGGGCAATATCGACTACAATGACCCGGTCTGTCATATCGGGGTTGCGTAGGGCAAACTCCATAGCTGTTTTCCCACCCATGGAATGCCCTAAGATATGAGCCCGGTGGATCCAGTTTTCTTGCATAAAAGCACGTAAGTCATCCGCCATACGGGGGTAGTCCATCTCGGGTTCGTGCGGGCTGCGCCCGTGGTTTCGTTGATCGACCAGGTAAACCATATAGTGATCTGCCAGGCGTTTGCCCAGGGTCTGCCAATTATCCAATGTGCCAAACAAGCCGTGTAGAATAATCAGGGGTTCCCCCTCTCCAAAGGTTTTAAAATGTAAATCCATAAATAGGTCTTCGCTTGTATTTACTGTCGCAGGATGAGCCGGCTCCCCTGCTCTCTACCCCGTTGCAGACGGAGCACATAGGTTCCCACGGGCAGGGTCGAGGGCAATGAAATGAGGCCGCCTTCCACACCAAGCATTTGGGTCAGGTGTAGCCGACCCTGCAAATCATACAGCCAGACCCTGGTAAAGGTTGCCTCTCCTGCAGATAATTCCACCTTTATCCAATCTGTAGCGGGGTTGGGGAAAACCTTAAGGCCAGGCAAAGGTAAAAGAGTAGTAGCCGTTACTGGGGAATAGCGCTCGTAAAAGCGGAAGGTGCGTTCCTCATTTTGCCATTGGTTGTCGTTCCAGAATGCTTCGGTCGACAAATAGAGTAAATCATTCTCGTCGTAGTGTAGTGTACTGCGACTACTATTTTCCCACGCATTGACGCGCTGCTGCGATTGGCGGATCTGAATGCGCAGGTCGGGATCGTACGTACTGACGGTGCGCTGAAAGCTAAACCATTGCTGTGGCCCGCCAAACTGCTGAAATTCATCCGAGAAGGACCGGGGCTCCTTAGGATTGACGCGCTCCAGCGTGCGTAAAAGGGGGCGCCATTCTCCATTTAGCCATTGTGACAATACGGCGGTATCTACCGATAAGGTGTCAGAGCGGAAATACTGGTAGGTGGATAAGCCCCCCCGACTCCAGCTCGTCCCCGTCCAATTATCTTCTTGCAAAGAGTCTAAACGCCCTTCTGCATCATATGTCAGCCGGTTGCGACGGTCATTGACCAAAGAATCACCCTGTAGAACCCGCCATCGTTCTTCTGTTCGTTGGCCTTGTGCGTTGTATTCGTACTCGTTGCGTTCCAAATCGATAATGCCTCCGTTGTCGATGACCTCGCGGTTGCGCACCATGAGCTGCCCGTCGGATCCGTAGAAGTAGGTTACCCGCACTCGCGTCACCCATTGGCCGTTGTCATCAAATTGCCGTTGCACCAGGGTCAGCTGACCACGGGCATTATAGGAAAAGACTACGCGCTGAAGCTCTTGTATCTCGCCCTCCGGTGTAAAGACGACTTCCTGTGTTTCGCTTTCCTGCCCACCGGTTGTGTAGAAAAACCGGGTGCTGCGAAAAAGACGCCAGGCGTCACTGAGAAATTGCCAGCGCTCTAATACATCGCGCTGGTCGGCTGCATTATATCCCACAGCAGTGGAGTCGGCAGGCAGCCAGGCCTCATCTTCTTCCGACCAGTCTTCGGTGCGAGTAGCAATCAGCCGCCAGGATGAGGAGTCGGCCTGCGCTTCCGCAAAAAGGGGAAGCAGAAAAAGTAAGATGGAAAGGATAGCGCGCATTTTTGCTTTTAAACATACGAAGTATACGGCATTAATAATAACGTGCGGTTGGGCATAGATCATTTTGTAAAGTGATGGCCTTCCTGCGCTCTATACTTTCTGCCTTCCCTATTTCTCCTTATCTTTGCGGCCTAAATATCGAACAGATCATGGCAAACGTATTTGACGAAGGCAAAACACTGCTGGCAGAAATTGAAGCCGCCGCTCCGGCAACACCGGAGGAGGTAGAAGCATTTCGCATCCGGTTTCTGGGGAGTAAGAATATCGTAAAGCCTCTCATGGGGAAAATCCGCGATGTACCGAACGAACAGAAAAAAGACTTCGGCTTGCTGATCAAGCAGATTAAGGAACAGGCAGAAGCCAAGTTTAATACGGCAAAACGACAGGCTGAAGCGGCAGCCGAAGATGCCGCCGCTGCCAACCTCGATCTGTCGGCACCGGGTGAACCGATAGAACTGGGAGCCCGCCACCCGGTATCAGTGACTATGAACCGGATCATCCGCATCTTTGAGCGCATTGGATTTACCGTAGCGGAAGAGCGTGAAATCGAAGATGACTGGCACAACTTTACAGCCATGAATACGCCGGAGGATCACCCGGCACGTGATATGCAGGATACCTACTACCTCAAAGATAGTGACGAGATGCTGTTGCGCACCCACACGTCTAGTGTGCAGGCGCGGGTGATGACCAATACCGAGCCACCGATCCGCATTATTGCACCAGGGCGCGTCTACCGCAATGAGACTATCTCTGCCCGTTCGCACTGTCAATTCCATCAGGTGGAAGGCCTGTATATCGATAAGGGGGTATCCTTTGCCGACCTGAAGCAGACATTATTCCATTTTGCGCAGGAAATGTTTGGTTCAGACATTCAGATTCGTCTGCGTCCGAGCTATTTCCCCTTTACTGAACCGAGTGCCGAAATGGACGTTTACCTGGGAACGGATACCGAGCGCACCTACCGCCTAACTAAAGGTACGGGCTGGCTGGAAATCCTGGGCTGCGGTATGGTCGACCCCAACGTACTCGCGAACTGTGATATTGACCCTGACGTCTATACCGGCTTTGCTTTCGGTATGGGAATTGAGCGCACGGCCCTGCAGAACTTTGACATTGGCGACATTCGCCTGCTGTTCGAAAACGATATTCGCTTCCTCAAACAGTTTGCCAGCGCCATTTAAACCCGCGCGGAGATCGAAAGCGGGACATCAATTCGCATTTGAAGACGCGTACCCTACGGAGTGAATTCTATTTTGAGCATTAAGCAATCATCATTTAGCATCCCACATGAAACCATCAATACCTAAGGGGACCCGCGATTTTGGACCCATCGATGTCAACCGACGCAATTACATCTTCGATACCATCCGGCGGGTATTTGTCAAGTATGGCTACCAGCCTATTGAAACGCCGGCTATGGAAGATTTGGCGACCCTCACCGGCAAATACGGAGACGAGGGTGATCAACTCCTGTTCAAGGTGCTCAACAACGGTAACTTTTTGCGCAAAGCAGATAAAAAAGCACTTGAGGCGGGCGATTCAGCTGCTCTGATTCCGAGTATTTCTAAACGGGGGCTGCGCTACGACCTCACGGTTCCCTTTGCCCGCTTCGTGGTGATGCATCAGAACGATCTGCCGTTTCCCTTTAAGCGCTACCAAATTCAGCCTGTTTGGCGGGCCGATCGACCACAGAAGGGACGCTATCAGGAGTTTTATCAGTGCGATGTCGATGTGGTTGGTAGTGATAGCCTGATGTTAGAGGCTGAGCTGGCTCAGATTTACGATGAGGTATTCCGCGACCTCCAACTACCGGTTACCATTAAGATCAATAACCGTAAGATTCTGGCGGGTATGGCCGAAGCTGCCGGTATTGCCGAACAATTTGCCGACATGACCGTGGCCATCGACAAACTCGATAAGATCGGTATCGAAGGCGTTCGGGAGGAGATGGGCAAGCGCGATATTCCGGCCCAGGCTGTCGCCAAAATTGAACGCATGCTGGCGGTGCATACCCTCGATGAGTTGCAACCGTTTTTTAGCGAAAGCAAAATCGGACAAAAAGGAATTGCCGAACTGGAAACGTTTCACCATTATTTCGATACCTATAGCCCCACCAACCAGGTTGCCTTTGACGTCACCCTGGCCCGGGGCCTCAACTACTATACGGGCTGCATCTTTGAAGTGGCTGCCAAAGGGATCAAAATGGGGAGCATCGGCGGTGGTGGCCGCTATGACGACCTTACCGGAATGTTTGGCCTAAAAGGGAGTAGCGGGGTAGGCATTAGCTTTGGGGCGGAGCGTATTTACGATTGCCTGGAAGAGCTCAACCTCTTCCCCGGCCACAGCAGGGAGCGGCTGCGAGCTCTTTTTTTAGCCTTCGATGATGTTAGCCACGAATACGCTTTCCGGTGCCTCAACCGCCTACGTGAAGCAGGTATTGCGTCCGAGCTCTATCCAGAACCGGTCAAGATGAAAAAACAAATGAAATACGCTAACAACCGCAATGCGGAGCACGTAATTATCATTGGTAGTGCCGAAATGGAAAGTGGACGTCTGTCCTTTAAGCACATGGCTACCGGCGAACAGACAGAGAAAACACTAGAGGAGATTATCGAAGCACTAAGCTAAGGAAAACGGAGTTCCAGCCCCGTTTCCTCTTACCGCTCCGACCGGTAAGGGTTTACAAGCTCTGGCAGATTTTCTTAACCAGTCCCGGGCCTTGGTAGACCAGGCCGGAATAAATTTGCACCAGGCTGGCCCCGGCAGCCAGTTTTTCGCGGGCGTCGCGGGCACTGGCAATCCCACCTACTCCAATAATGGGCAACTGTCCGTTAGTTTTTTCCGTAAGGTATCGAATCACTTCTGTTGCGCGCTCTCGTAGAGGTTGTCCACTGAGGCCACCTGCCCCGATTCGTTCTATATCGTCCCCGTCTGTATCTAAATCGTCGCGGGAGATGGTTGTATTGGTAGCGATAACGCCATCGATACCGGTACTACGTACGATATCGATGATATCGTCGAGCTGATCATTATTTAGGTCGGGCGCAATTTTCAGAAGAATTGGACGGGGCTCTGGCATTTGCTGATTTCTATCTTGCAGCAGGGAGAGTAATCGCTGTAGCGGCTCTTTGTCTTGCAGAGCACGCAGGTCGGGTGTGTTGGGGGAGCTAACGTTGACGACAAAGTAATCTACGTAAGGGTGGAGTTGTGCAAAGCAATAGAGGTAATCATCCTGCGCCCGCTCGTTGGGGGTTGTTTTATTCTTACCAATATTGCCTCCGATGATGACGCCGTTCGGTTTTCGGTTTTTCAGGCGTTCGACTAGTGCATCAACGCCCTGATTATTAAAGCCCATGCGATTAATCAGGGCTTCGTCGGCCGGTAGGCGAAAGAGGCGTGGCTGCGGATTACCATCCTGAGGACGTGGTGTGACCGTGCCGAGTTCGAGGAAGCCAAATCCCAGGGCTGACATGGCACGATAGTGTTGTCCATCTTTATCGAACCCGGCAGCTAGTCCTACCGGATTGGGGAAGTGCAGGCCAAAAAGGGTGCGCTCCAGGCGTGGCTCCCTGACGCGAAAGGCTGCCCGGAAAGCCTGACCGACGCCCGGGATAGCCAGCGTAATTTTTAATAAGCGGAGGGTAAGGTGATGCGCCCGTTCGGGAGGAAACAAGAAAAAGAGCGGCTTAATCAGTGTTTTGTACAGCATCGGATTCTCAGTGAATGGCATAAAAAAAGCTGGGGGAATCTTGTTGATTTCACCCAGCCACAATCATAATCCCAAAAACTATTCTTATGCTTCTTCCCCGGCCCTGACGAGTAATTGAAACCCGTTGCCGTGGATATTAACAATTTCAATATTTTCGTCTCGCTTCAGATATTTGCGCAACTTTGTCACAAAAACATCCATAGAGCGAGCGGTAAAGTATGTGTCTTCCCCCCAAATTTTTGTCAATGCTTCGGAGCGGGGAAGGATATCGTTGAGGTTAATGGCGAAGAGTCGCAGCAGTTGAGCCTCTTTGGGCGACAGCTTTTGTTTGTCTTCTTCATTACCTCCAGGATCAAAAGTAAGAATTCTTAACGGAAAATTAAAGTGATACTTACCAATGGTAAATTCTTTAATCTCTTCCCGGGGGTCAGCCTTCTGATGGCTGCGCTTCAAAATGGCCTGTATCCGGTACAATAACTCCTCAGAATTAAAGGGTTTGCTGATGTAATCGTCGGCACCAATTTTAAAGCCCTGCAGTACATCTTCTTTCATGGTTTTTGCCGTGAGAAAGATAATAGGCATGTCATCGTCCAGCTCCCGCACCTCTTTACCGAGGGTGAAGCCATCTTTTTTAGGCATCATTACATCGAAGATACACAAGTCAAATTCTCCTTTTTTGAATTGTTCCAGGCCGGCATCACCATCTTGGGCCAGGGTCACATCATAGTCGTGCATTTCGAGATAGGAGCGCAGGACGTCGCCAAAATTCTGATCGTCCTCTACCAGGAGTATTCTGTCATTCGCCATAGGGTGGTCTTTTATCGGTTTATTGAATATGGCCCGTATCCACTACTACGGTATGTCGTCGTACGTGGAGGAAACATTACCCGTCGTATAACGCAGAAAATTGCCTGCTCGAAGGACAGTGGCTTCGTGCACGGCAAGATTAGAAACGTATACATCGGTATCATTGGCCTCGTACAGGCGTTATCTCTCATTTATAAGCCCTGCTAAGACTAGACCTGGAAGGGGAAAACCAAAATAAAGCTACTGCCTTTACCCGGTTCACTCTTCACATCCACTTGTCCTTTGTGGGCTGTCATCAGGGCTTTTACGTAGCTAAGTCCCAGGCCAAATCCTTTTACATCGTGTAAGTTGCCGGTATGCACCCGGTAAAACTTATCAAAAATATGTTTGCGAGCCTCGCTACTCATACCCATACCTTTGTCCCTAACTATAACTTTAACTCCCCCGGATACATTGCGTGTGTGGACAGAAATTTCCGGATTTTCCGGAGAATATTTATTTGCGTTATCCAGTAAGTTATTAATTACATTCGAAATATGCGTGGCATCACCCTGCACAACAGGGCGGGTAGCCTGTAGATCGGCCGTGGCGGTTCCTCCTCGTTTTTCCACTTGCAAGCCAATATTTTCTATGGCTTGTTGTATGATCTCGTGTAGGTTGACTTCGGTCAGCTTTAGGTTGAAATCTTCTTTATCAATCAGCGCCATTTGCAGTACTTTCTCTACCTGACTGTTCATGCGCTTATTTTCCTGTTGTATAATATTGGCAAAGCGCACGACCTTCTCCGGGTTACCGGATATTTTAGGGCTGGTAATAGAGTCAGTCGCCAGAGAAATCGTAGCGATCGGCGTCTTAAACTCGTGGGTCATGTTATTGATGAAGTCGGTCTTCATTTCCGAGACTTTCTTCTGCCGGAAGACGACATTTATCGTATAGAAAAAAGAAAACAGAATAACTCCGGTAAACAATAAGACGGCCAGGAAATTTTGCCACAGCGAGGACCAGATGATGTTGGTCCGATTAGGAAAAAAGATACGCAGTTGTCCGGGAGTAGGTCGTTCCAGTGGAAAAAGGGCCACCTGGTAATCGGGGCTATACAGGTTTTTTCCCTGATCATTAGTGAGGGTAGCGCGGGGAGTTGGATCTTCTACCATATAATGTCCATCGACAATAACAAAGCTGTTTTCCTCTTCCGAGAAAACACCGTAGTGGTATTGATACTTGTTGTTATTGGGATTTATTCCGCGGTTAGCCAGAGCCGTGCGTAGAAAATTATCTAATACATCGAGGTCAATACGTTCGGCAAGGGAACGCTCGGTGACGCCGCGCTTATAGATGGCCATCAGGCTGGGATCAGTGAGCAGTTGTTCCTGAAACTGCCGACGTAACGTTTGGTCAAAACGCGACAGGGACCCACTGCCCAGGTTGATATCGGCCTGGGCATCGAGCTTACCCCCACTGAGGGTAGAGAGCATCTTCTGACGGGCATAAAACCGATGGTAGCCATTAATTTGGGAAAAGAGCTCCTCATCCTCTTTCTTTTCCAGTCGCTGCACGACTTCATTGAGGGCATCAAATACATCGTTTTCAAACTGCTCCTCGTTTTCTCGCATGAGGTTACCGATCAGATCCATTTGTAGCCAGACGACTCCGACAACGGATAAACTCATTAAGACAACAATGATCCAGATTATACGACGATTCATGCGTTAGGGTACCATTCAGGGTGGTGGAAAAAGGATTCACCTATTAAACCATACAAAACTACAATTTACATGGGCATACCATGGCACTTTAACACACATTTAACCAGTTGATTATGCTGCTACTAACCCAGCTGCCAGGCCAGTAGTTTTGCCCGACGGCACACCTCTGATTCCAGGTTTTGTCGCACGGCTTCCAGGAGATGTTCTTCTTTTTGCGCAAGCATTACCTGAGTAGTTTCCCAAACGTTCTGCCGCCAGTGGGTAATCAATCTCGAGAGGAGGTACTCATCGAGTCGACCGAAAGCCCGGTCGATGAAGGCCAAGATAGGGTCACCTGGTTCCAACAGTTCATCTTGTACCCGGTCGATGGTAGCTCCGATAATATCGTTGACGGTACAGTGGTCGCGGTAACGCGCAGTTCGCTGTGCGCTGGAAAGGCGGGACCACTCCGGCCGTAACATATCGTGCAGCGCCAGCACCAAATCATAGTTGATATGGGCATTAACACCCAGTAATAAATACTGTACCTGATGTAATGCCTTCCCACAGGTGAAATTGTACACCTGCTGCCACACGACGGGTGCTTCTTCCCCACAATCAACGCAAGCGAGGGCGTTGAAGTAGTAATCGGCAAAATGATGCAGTAACCGTTCCACCCAGGCTTCATCTGCAAAGGTGCCATGCCGGGTGAGGCCACTGAGCATATTGGCCGTCATCATGCGGTAACAACTTAGAAAAATGTACCGCCTGTCGTCCAATTGCTGCCAACGTGCGATGCGCTCATCCATGCGCTGTAAGGTCGTGACATTACTCATAAACAAAGGCTCTTACTGCAAACGTCCTGCGCGCAACGTATTATCTTTACTGTTGCGGAAATTGCTCAACCGATAGGTCTTTTCCTCCTTAAAAATAAAAAATCCCGGGCAACCACTATCAACTAGAAATTTGCAATCAGAGATTTGAGCTTCCTCAAACCTCCAATTTCAAACCTCACACCTTCTCACCTCACACCTCAACCCTTCCTCACTGTTTCTTCCGCATATAATCCAGGGGAGGCTCCCGGTCGCCCAGCAGGGCCTCGTAGGTGAAGTCGGTACCGCGCCGCTCTTCCAGTTCGGCCTGAGCTTTTTTGGCAATAGCCGGATCACGGAAAAGATCCACGGCGGAGAGTGCCAGGGTTTTGGCGGCGACCAGCATGCCTTTATGTCCGATGGAGGTGCCGCCGGCGGCTACGGCCTGCCAGCTATGGGCTACGGTGCCCGGTACCCAGGTAGCGGCACCCATGCTTGTGGTGGGGGTCACCCAGCTGATGTCGCCCACATCGGTAGAGGCGCGTCCCTTCTCGCGAACGGCGAAGGGGGTAATTTCCGTAGCCGACTTGGGAGCGAGGTCTTCCGACGGGTAGGTGGTCATGATTTCTTTGGCAAACTGCCGCTCTTCTTCGGTGTACGTTACCCCACCGACCATCCGCAGATTCGTATCCAGTACACGGCCCAGGGTTTCGTTGGGCATTTTATTGTAGTAGCCGGTGATCACTTCGTACTCCATATTCGTTTCGGTACCCATGGCAGCCGCTTCACCGGCGCGTACCACCCGGCGGAAGAGGTCTTTCACCTCGCGCATATCGTCGTGGCGAATGATGTAATAGACCTCGGCAAAGGCCGGCACCACGTTGGGCGCTTCGGCGCCTTCCGTAATGGCGTAGTGGATACGTGTTTCAGGGGTGACGTGCTCGCGCATCAGGTTGACCATGTAGTTCATGGCCTCTACTCCATCGAGGGCGCTACGCCCGCGCCAGGGAGCTACTGCCGCATGCGCCGCGGCTCCCTGGAAGCGGAATTTCACGGTAATCACCGCCAGGGAAGAGCCAGCTACCGCGCTGTTGGAGCTGGATGGGTGCCATGTCAGTACCGCATCGACATCGTCGAAGAGGCCCTCGCGTACCATGTAGATTTTACCGCCTCCGCCTTCTTCGGCCGGTGTACCGTATAGGCGAATGGTGCCCGACGAGCCGGTGCGATCGAGCCAGTCTTTCACAGCTACCGCTGCCGCGACCGAGCCGGTACCAAAGAGGTGATGGCCACAGGCGTGGCCGTTATTGGTCTCGGCGCGCGCCTCGGGGTGGGGTACCGCTTTCTGGGATACCCCGGGCAAAGCATCGAATTCGGCTAAAAAGCCAATTACCGGCTCACCAGAGCCATATTCAGCTACGAAGGACGTAGGCATACCAGCCACGCCCGGCTCTACGCGGAAGCCCGCTTCCCGCAATTGATCTTGCAGCAGGGCCGTGCTTTTATCTTCCATAAACCCCAACTCGGCATAGTCCCAAATCTGGGAGGCCATTCCGGCATAGGTCTCAAAATTGGCATCCAGGCTTTGCAGGATTTGTTGTTTTTCGGTATCTGCTTGCGCAAAAAGTATTACGCTGCCGGTTACGGTCAGCAGTATACTTAGAAAATATTTGTTCATCGTTGCTGATTTTTAAGATTACGTTTTCAAGTGGAGACACTGTGTATTATCTCAATTTATTTACTTAAATCCTTACCATTAAGAAGTTAAGAATAATTCCGAATTCCGAACTTCCTATTCTGTTAGACGCGGCAGTGCCACGTCTCTACCGATTTCGCGATCCGGAGGATCACGGTCCATTCCCAACTCCGCACTCCGAATTCCGCACTCCCCATTCTGTTAGACGCGGCAGTGCCACGTCTCTACTGATTTCGCGATCCGGAGGATCACGGTCTGTCTGTCCATTCCCAACTCCGAATTCCCAACTCCGCACTCCGAATTCCGAACTTCCTATTCTGTTAGACGCGGCAGTGCCACGTCTCTACCGATTTCGCGATCCGGAGGATCACGGTCTGTCTGTCCATTCCCAACTCCGAATTCCCAACTCCGCACTCCGAATTCCCAACTCCCATCATTTTTTCCGTACAAAAATCGCCACCACTGCGGAGGTCACTACGCCGAGTACCAGCGCGCCTACTACCCCCTGAAGGCGGTAGTTGCTCAGCGTGAAGTATTGTTCGGCCGCCTCCTGTGTCATCAGATCATTCTCCACCGCGTGAGCAATGGCATTGGGAAAGTATTCGGGAGTGATGATGTTCGATACCAGATACTGCGTTAACGGACTAAGGGCCGCTACGATGACGGTGATCACCAGTCCGGAAATAAAGCCCTGCATGTAGGTCATGGTACCACCGTAATGGTTCTTGCGCTTGTCGAGCAACGCAAAGACATACACGGCAATGGCCACAATAGCAAACAGGTTGGTATAGGTAGCATGCTTGTCGAT
>Ga0102940_1000079_pt1 | contig 63511 bp, 51 predicted proteins | sample SalPonR2_C_D1_MG_FD_78215 | JGI IMG/M metagenome (GOLD analysis project Ga0102940, IMG submission 78215) | Salt pond soil microbial communities from South San Francisco under conditions of wetland restoration - Salt Pond MetaG R2_C_D1_MG | ecosystem: Environmental > Aquatic > Marine > Intertidal... | reverse complement strand
TGAAGTATGAGGTATGAAGTATGAGGTATGAAGTGTGAGGTATGAAGTGTGAAGTATGAAGTATGAGGTATGAAGTGTGAGGTATGAAGTGTGAGGTGTGAGGTGTGAGGTGTGAAGTGTTTTCAACCTCGTACCTCATACTTCACACTTCGTACCTTACAACAGTGTTTTGACTTGAGATTGCAGGCGTTGAGTCATCAGTTCGGTGATGCGACGACGCACCTGACTTTCGTGATTGAGGAAGAAGTCGAGCTCTTCCTCGACGAACTGACCAATTACCAGGCCGATCATAATGCCGCGCAGGCGATTATCCTTGCTCATACTGGAGCGGATCCACTCATCGCGTTTTTGGCGCGACATCCCGTTGAAGGGTACTTTGCGTTTGTGGAGAAAATGACGGTAGATGGACAGGATAAGGTCGTTCTGCATCTTGAGCACGGGGCGCAGTACCTCGTTTTGGAATTGTTCCATTGGGCTTTGGGCCTCTTTTTCGGTCATAATCTGCGGACGCAGGGCTTTACGGCTCGTTTCCATGGAAAGTTGTTTTGGGCGTTAGCAAATGCTGCTTGTAGTACACTTCAATACAACGGGAGGTAAGGATTTAATCGTAAGATTAAATGTCGCAACCTCACCTCAATATAAGAAGAAATCAGAGGAAAAGTTGGATGGAAAAAGACATACCACTCCGCAGAAGGGTAGATTTCTTCAGGAATACCTAAGAGATGCTAACCCAGTATCTCTTAGGGCACGGCGGGCGCACTACCGCGGGCGTACAGTGTGGGGCAGGTCCTGTATATTTTTTGCAGAAATGAGCTTGTTTTGGAATAAAAATTTGATTTTGCGCTTAGTTTAGCCGTTCGACTGGTTACTATTGCCAATTAGTTCATTAGATGTAAGTGATATGGCCAATACGTTCTTCTCCTTTCTAGACCGCAAGCATACCATTGCTAAACCCGGCTACAATCGCTGGTTGACCCCTCCGGCGGCCCTGGCCATACATTTATGTATCGGGCAAATTTATGCCTACAGCGTATTCAACGAGCCGATGACCCGGGTGCTGGGTATTGCACAATCGGCTCCACAAGACTGGAAGCTCACCACCCTGGGTTGGATCTTTTCCATTGCCCTGTTTACGCTGGGGGCATCCGCAGCTCTGTTTGGTAAGTGGCTGGAGCGTGTGGGGCCACGCAAAGCCATGTTTGCTTCGGCTTTGTGTTTTTCCGGAGGCTTTTTTGTGGCTGCGCTGGGCATACACCTGCATCAGATCTGGCTCGTTTATCTGGGGCACGGAGTGATCGGCGGCATTGGTCTGGGCCTGGGGTATATCTCTCCGGTATCGACCCTAATTAAGTGGTTTCCCGACCGTCCGGGCATGGCGACCGGAATGGCTATCATGGGCTTCGGGGGTGGTGCGATGATTGCCTCGCCGCTTTCGGTAGCGCTGATGGATCATTTCCGATCAGTTACCTCGGTAGGCGTCGCCGAGACGTTCCTGGTGATGGGGGCCATCTATTTCGCCTTTATGCTATTCGGGGTGCTGACGATTCGCATTCCGGCGCCGGGTTGGAAGCCGGCCGGCTGGTCGCCAAAAACGGGTCTAAAAAAACAACGCCTCGTTACCACGGCGCAGGTAGATGCCGATACGGCGATCCGCACCCCGCAGTTTTACCTGCTGTTTGCCGTGCTGATGCTCAACGTTACGGCGGGCATTGGGGTGCTGGGGCAAGCCTCCGTAATGATTCAGGAGATGTTCTCCGCCGACACCGTAGGGGAGCAGATGGCGGTGTCCGCTGCCGCTGCCGGAGGTTTTGTCGGGTTGCTGAGCCTGTTCAATATGATCGGCCGCTTCTTTTGGTCGTCCCTCTCCGACCGCATCGGCCGCAAGAACACCTATAGCCTATTTTTCCTGCTGGGGGCAGTACTGTACTTTTCCGTGCCCTCCATCGGTAATGCCGGCAGCATTGTGCTGTTCGTGATTTGCTTTGGTGTAATCATCAGTATGTATGGAGGAGGTTTTGCGACCATTCCCGCTTACCTGCGTGATTTGTTCGGGACCATGGAAGTCGGAGCCATTCACGGCCGCTTATTACTAGCCTGGTCGGCTGCGGCGATCCTGGGCCCTGTCCTGATTAACTACCTGCGCGCCTATCAAATCGAATCCCTGGAAATGCCACCGGCGCAGGCCTATTCGGTGACCATGTACATTATGGCTGGTCTGTTGCTGATTGGACTGGTCTGTAACCTGCTGGTCAAGCCGGTATCGGAGCACCACCATTACCCGGAAACGACCGCAGAAGATGCAGCTGCCCTGCCGAAATCGGACCGTTGAGGCGTATAGCCTGCTCGAGGAATTCTTTTTACCAAAAAACAGATCACACTATGTCTACGAAAACCAAAGACTATATCCGGATTGCCCTGGCCTGGCTTTTTGTCGGAGTGCCCCTGCTGTGGGGTGTGCTGCAAACGATTGAGAAGTCGCTGGCGTTGTTTGGGAATTGAAGAAGCCCCGATCCCATTAGTATGCAAATGTATGGTCCACTGTAAAATGACTTTTATCATTGCATTATTTTTAATATAGGGCGATTTTTTTCGAAAAATAAAGGATGAAAAAGTTCTTTGTGTCCACGATTTGTGTGTTTTTATCTATTATCAGCTTTGGGCAAAAAAACGTTGGGATTAATACGGCTACCCCAGACCCAAGTGCAGCGCTTGACGTTGTCGCGACTGATAAAGGGATTCTAATACCTCGCATGGATAGCGTACAACGCGAAGCTATTGAAGGTCCAGCTTTGGGCCTAATGGTTTTTGATAGCTCTATGAACAGTTTTTGGTTTTACGGTAGTGAAGGATGGAGGGAAATAGTTGATAGAACACCCGATCAGTTCGAAAACCAGCTTAGGGTAAACGGTGATACGCTCTTCCTGGGCTCTGACAACTTCCTCGTATTAAAGGGGCTAAGTAAGCTGTCATCTCTTATGACGATCCAAGATTGGTTAGATGATGGAAAAACACCTTGTGCACTCTTTGAAGAAGGCGTACCTCTTGATTCCTTATACGGGAAGATGTATCAGGGGGGGGTGATTTTTCATCTTGACACCATAAACTGCCGGGGGTTAGTCGTTACGGCATCCGATGTAAGGATTCACATTGAATGGAAACGTGGTGGCTATTTTGTTACTAACGCTTCAGAAACCGGCCTTTTTACCGGTCAGGCTAATACAGATACTATTGTTTCACAACAGGGGACCGACGATTATGCAGCTTATGTATGTGATACACTAACTTTGCACGGATATACCGATTGGTTCTTACCATCGAAAGATGAACTGCATCTGGTGCACCGGCATATTCAGGAAAAGGGCTTGGGGGGATTTCTAAGTTCGCCCAATGCATTTTATTGGAGTTCTACCGAATACAATGAGGACACAGCCTGGATAGAAGTGATGGATTTAGGGCAACAAACTAATTGGCACAAAGGCGCCTCAATGAGATTACGCGCTGTACGTTCATTTGACCAATAATGTGGTTATCTAACGAAAGAAAACTAAATACACCAATGTAGTTGGGTATTGCTCTAAAATAAATACTTCCCTACCCCTTGCGTAATAAAGTCTATGTTTTGTATATTTGCACTCGCAAAGAAAAAGCGTGGTAGCTTCCCGCAGTACATGCGGAACAACAGGCGCTTCGCCACCACTTGTTTCACGGCGTGGTAGCTCAGCTGGTTAGAGCGCATGATTCATAATCATGAGGTCGGCGGTTCAAGCCCGCCTCACGCTACAGGATGAAGGTCTTTCTACTGCAAGGTGGAAAGACCTTTTTTATTTTAGTCAACGTCCTATAAAGCCTAAAAGACAACCGTCTTTACAAAAGATCAACCGCTGACCTGCCCAGGCGGATTCTCCAGCATAATTCTGGAAGAATTCCATCCACCAGGCATCGAAGGCCTCTTATCCTCTTTTACTTTGAATGTTATGCTGAGAAAAAACAGGCTGCGGAAATAGAAGCCTGGTCCAAAACGTTGCATGGATTTACCGAACTGAAACAGTTACTACTTGATAAACAACTGCTCCGGAAAAACGGACAGTTGAACGTTAAGGACGGGGCTCAATAACTGCTCTTTTCACGCTATTTTGCCACAAAAGATGGGGGGCACCACTTGTTTTATACGACGTGATAGCTTTGCTGGTGAGAGCGTCCGTACGGGAGGTCGGCAGTTCAAGCCCGCCTCACACTACGGAAAAAGTCCTGACTCGATGGAGTTGTTTTTTATTTGTGTTTAAGCCTCCACACCCAACCACCACCCCTGCCTCGTATCTGCTGGTAACGTTTACACCCGGTAAAACCACCGAAATGCAGAACAAACACTGCTTTTTGGGGTTTCCTTTCAAAATACAATGCAAATGAAATACTCGACGCTACGCTTTGCCCTGCTGGGTATGGCTTTCTCCCTGTTTTTCCTGACCTTTTCCTGCTCTAAAGATTCTACCGGAGATCCTACTCCCGACCCCATGGAAGATAATATGGATGAAGAGGATAATATGGACGATGATGACAATGATGATGATGGGATGGATGATAGTGGTGATTCAACCATGGCGGCCGTCATCTGGACGGGCGATGATGTCACTTTTGCCAAGGCTAGTGATGCCGATCCGACCGATTCGGCAAATCAGGATCGACTGACCGATAATGTGTGGATCACCCGCGGTAATAATGGCGGACAAATCTATAATATTAAGACAGAAACGACCGCCAATAAAGGCAGTAGTCCGGCCGGAACGGAATGGGCGGAAGGTAGCCTCGACGATTGGGAATCCTTAACCTACGAGCCGTTTCGCAGCGCGGTGGGAAATCCTAAAAACGTGGCAGGCAAAGACCTCGTGGTGCACCTCATCGAAGATGATATTTACCTGCAGGTACGCTTTACCAGCTGGGCTCAGGGGATGGCCGGTGGATTCTCCTACGTGCGCAGCTCTCCGGAGTAGCCCTAGCCCGACGCATTGGAGATGGTGACGGCAATGTCAGCGACTAGCAGTAGAATGCTCAGCACGAAGAAGCGGATCGAATTCGCCACGTTGCTGAACTTCTGCTGGGCGATCCTGGCATTGATGTAAATCTGCTGCGCCAGTTGCTCGTCCAGGCCTACTTTCGATTCCAGTACCTGATGGGTAGCTTCCTGATAGTCCTGCATTGAATGGTAATGCTGGCGGATGGTGGTAAAGAAAATGATAGATGGGGTCTGCGACTTAACAATGCGTGGAGTGATGCACCGAAAAGCGTAATAAATGGCAATTAATGAAGCCACGCCGAAGGCCACGGTGGTGATCATTTCGGCCGAGAAAAAACCGTTCGTCCCGGTTTCACCAAAAAGCTCGGCTGCTTTGGAGTAGACTACGGTGACGATCACCCCATAAACGGTGAGGATACCGGCAGCTTTTGCATCAGAGTAGCGGATCCACTCGAGGTTGACCTCAAGGATGCGCCAGTAGTTTTCCGTCTTTTCATCCATAATCAGGCAGGTGTTTGGTCTGGATAAAGATAAGAATACCTGCCAATAAGGGAAGGCTGCCGAAAAGCAGAGCTTAAACACGCTTGTATAAAAAAGCCATTGCCCACGTGGGCAATGGCTTTTTTGAGTATACTCTTACATTACAGCAAAAGACCGCCGTCCAGTACGTACGTCTGTCCGGTGCAGTAGCCGGCCTGATCGCTGAGCAGGAAGTAGACCATGTCGGCAACTTCCGACTCCTGTCCGTAACGCTTCAGCGGTACCTGCTGCTCAAACATGCTGTGTACTTCTTTTTGGTCACCCATGCCGCTTTCCAGGCTCTCCATCATACGGCTGTCAATTACGCCGGGATGTACCGTGTTGACGCGCACCTTACGCTCGGCGCCTTCCAGGGCAGCTACCCGCATGATGCCGATGGTGGCGTGTTTGCTCGTAATGTAGGGCAGCATGCCCGCCGTACCCATTAGTCCGGCAACGGAAGAGGTAATGACAATACTACCGCCTTCTTCAATCACGGGCATCACGTGCTTCATACCCAGGGCGACCCCGTAGACATTGACCTGCATCACCTGGTCAAAAACGTTCATATCTACCTTGGGGATAGGGGCTACCTTACCTTCAATACCGGCGTTGTTGAAGAAGTAGTCAATTGCCCCAAATTTGTCGAGGGTAGCTTTTACGTACGCCTTAACATCTTCTTCTTTGGTTACATCAGCTACCTGATAGGCGACCTGATCACGCTTCAGATCGTTGGCTCTGTCTTGCAAATTGTCTTCGTCGATATCAACAAGCATGACGTTGGCACCGGCTTCCGCAAATTTCTGGGCGGTGGCAAAGCCGATTTCACCGGCTGCTCCGGTAATAATTATTGTCTTGCCTTTCATGGTTTTTTGGTTTGCCGATCAAGGTATCTTCTGCCTTACGGCAAAAAACACCTGATACAGGATTAAGGAAATAAGTCTACTAGTGCAAGTCCCCGGGATGGCGTTTTGTTCCCTCTATCGTCCCGAATTTTATGCCGGAGAACTCCTTTTTGGCGAAAGCCATACAGGGGTAAGAAGTTGAAAAACAAGCTATTGGGTGCTGTGTGCTGGAGTGGGCGACAGATCTGCGATAGCCATTCGGCGGGATCAGGGCAACCGGTCGGACTGCAGGAGCGTATGGTACCGCCGGCTGCGTACCGCTCCTATGGGGAGCAGGGCACCGATACGGACCAAACGTTGTAGATCGCGGAGCATCTACATGTACTGTGGCCAGTCAGGGGTTTGCCAAAAGTAGGTCATGAGCCGATTAGCGATTGTAATCGGCTCACTGCCCCATAATGTTAAAGGAAATGCCCAGGAAATAGCCGAGCTCGTAGATGGATTTCGTGGGGATTACCGTCTGATCGTAGGTGTCGCCCAATTGCAAGCCCTGGCCAAGCCGTTCCACTTTGCCGCCCATCAGTCCGCTGGAGAGCACGATGCGCTGACCTTTGCCCATGATCAGGCTGGGGCCAAAAAAGTAGGTTTGTAGCCCCGCATTATCGCCGCCAATACCGACTCCCAAACCAAAAGAGCCCCCGACGGAAACCGTTCGCTTGCTCTGAGGGTAAAAGTGAAAGAAGGACGTGACAATGGGCAGGAAGGGGTCGAGATCATCACCGACGATAACGCCGTTCTGCACGAAGTAATCCTGGGGCCGGTTAAAAAAGCCGGCAAAGCTGAGTCCGACACTGGCATTGACTTTGAGGCCTCCGTACACGGGCAGCCGAATGGGGCTCAGCGTTTTGGTGCGGGCTCCGGCTACCTCCGCCGAATCCGTGGGAATGAGTTTGATGGATAGAGTGTGTACGTCTTCGGTAGGGGTAAAGCTGTAGTTTTCTGCAAACTGATGATCGACCATTTCTTCGTACAAATAGCGAATGCTGGCCAATTCGCGCACGTCCCATTCTTTGAGCTGGGGTAAGGCAGCACGCATTTGCTCTGCTTTTTCCTGGTAGCCTTCCGCGCGTTTTCTGGCTGACTCGTAGGTGTTCTGCAGCTCAAGTTGCTCGACTTCATTCAGTTCCTGCAACGCCAGGATGATATTCTTAATACTTTCGAGGCGGCGGAGTTCGTCGTTGAGCCGGTCAATATCCTGGTTGTAGAGGGATACTTTTTGACCAATACTGTTTTCTACATCGGCCCGCTTCAGCAAGTCGTCGAGCTGGTATTCGGTGCCGGGTCGTGCCTCGAGGATACGCTCCATATATTCCATGGAGAGTTTCTTAATTTTTTGGGGTGGCAGGGAAGGGTGAGTACGCAGTTTGTCGAGTTCTTCCTTCATGTAGGTGTTCAGCTCCTGGCTCTGTAGGTCGGCTTCGATATTGTTGCCCAGGGTAGCGATTTCGACCTCCATCGACTGCATAGTGGTTAGCGTCTGCTGGTAGGTGTTGAGTTGCTCCTGAAGCTGATTGGATACCATCCCTTCGGTACCGGATCCGCCGAACCCGGCACGGTCGCCCCCATCCGTTGGCAGAGAAGACGACATGGCAAATCCTCCCGGTAGGTTGAAGGAAGACGCTGCCTCCTTCAGGCTGGACAGCGCACCCTGCCCCCCGGTAGTGGAAAAGAGACTTTCGGTACCACTGGAAGGCACGATAAACCGCTCACCCGACTGGTCGACCTCCAGGGTGTACAGGTAATCGTTAAAATTGCGCACGTGGACAACGACCTGCCTTCCTTTTTTGATAAAAGGAGACGATACGATCTCACCGTTCTTAACGTACCAAATACTATCTACGGCTACATCATAGTATACGTGCAGGTCCTGGGCAGATAAAGTCGTAGAAAAACACAGGCAAAAAAAGAAAAGCAGCTTCTTCATCACAGTGGTTTTAGGTCATTAATAGCAGGACTAAAAATAGGTAAACTTCCGTAAGAAGTGCCAAAAAAGATTAATGGTTGATTGAAAAGGCAGCAGCAATAGTACTTTATCGGAAAAATGCCTTACTTTCCTTAAGCATAAGTATGCCTGTCGGTTAACGTACTATGTCGGACGTATTAAATGTACCCCTGGTTGTGCAGAATAGACGAACTGGTGCTACATCCTTGTACATTATCTCTAGATCCCCATCCTCCTGAATTTTCGATCACCTTTTAATTAACTTCATGTTCATGAGAACACCTACTGCTAGTTTTCGGCTGTGCCAAATGATCATCCTGCTTAGTCTGCTGCCGGCCTCACTATGGGCACAGCGTCCTGTATTAGGTGTTCCCGGTGGGCATACCAATGTAGTGCGGTCACTGTATTTTTCTCAGGATGGCCAGTTATTATTGTCGGGATCATACGACGGATCGTTGAAGTTGTGGGATCTTAAGACGGGTAAATTATTAACCTCTTCTCCCTCCACGGATCAGGCCATTCTGAGTGGTGCCGTGCTTTCTCCGGATAATCGATACGCTGCTTTTACCTGGTCGATGACGGAAGCTTTACCCCGCATCTGGGATATTGAGCAAAATAAAACCTACAATACCTGGGGCGCTTACGTGGATGGTTTTTCGGCAGATGCAACCCTGGGGATGACCTACGATGGTGTATGGCCGGTGGCAGAGAAGTCCTGGGAGGAGCATCAGGACCCCAAACCGCTCCCTTTCGCAGCGCAGGCGATCACTCCCGATGGTACCCGTTTTTATCAGGCGCTAGCCGGAAGGATTCGCTTCTGGGATGTTTCTTCCCGGCGCTTCGTGGAAGATGTGCCTATTCCCGGACTACCGGAAGATGCTCGCCTGCTGTCTAACGGGGAGCTGCTGATCGCAGACTCCTATGATTTTACCAATGATCAGAGTGCCTACGCCTTCTGGAGCCTTTCGCGCCGCGAGCAAGTGGCAACATATTCTCCGAAACGGGGGCAGGAATTTAAAGATGCGACTGCTGATGGAGCACTCGCCTTATTCGTTTCCGAAAATAGCATAGTACAATTAGTTGATCTCAGGTCGAAAAAGATCATAAAAGAAATGAGGAGCACCATTCGGGGTTCCGGATATGGCTTGCCGGCACCTGGCGATGCCAGGTTTTCGCGCGATGGGTCTTATTTTGCCGTGGGCAGCAGCGATGGAGAGATTCGTATGTACAGTACGGTCAGCGGAGAACCCATCCGCACGCTGCGCTCCCACATTAGCCCACTCGTGGCAATGGAAAGCCGAACAGAGGTGAGTGGACTACGTACCGTTGATAATTGCCAGGTCAAACGCGCGTGGAATTTCCAGTCTGGGCAAATCGATGAGGCCCCTACCGAAAAGCCCCGCCTGCAGCCCGGAATGGAAGGAGGCTATAAACCGTCCCGGCGTATTATAACACCTGATGGCAGCAAAGAAGTGACGTTTTGGTCTAGTGAGACCGGGCAGATGATTGATCGATCAACGCAGGAGCCTGTACTAACCCTGGAGTCTGTCTCGGGTAAAGGTAAAAAGCCTTCGTATGGCACGATTACGCCCGATGGAAATACCCTGATAGCCTGGAATAGCTTTGAACTGACTGACGGGGCAAGCGACCTCTTCGTCTACGATTTGACGACCGGGGCCGTACAGCTGCAAATACAGGAGGCCGATGAGGGGTGGACTACTTGTGCGGCCTTCGATCCGGCGGGCAGGTTTATTGCTACCGGCACCTGGGGCAATCAGGTCAACCTTTTCGACCGGTCAACCGGCCAATTCGTAACAACCTTAGCAGGGCATAAGTCTGCCTTGCAGACGCTGGCTTTTTCGCAAGATGGAAAATACCTCTATAGTTCGGGTAGTGACGGACAGACGATCATTTGGGATATGGCTAGCCAAACGTACCTGGCTATGCTGATGCATGTGGACATGGGCGATTGGATTGTCCTGGGACCCAATGGCCTTTTCGATGCATCGGGACCGGCTATGGAGCTCATGTATTATACCCTTTACGATCAGGGGCAGTGGGAAGTAATTGAATTGGAACAGCTCAAAGCCCGGTATTATGAGCCAGGGCTGCTGCCAAAACTGCTGGGTCTATCCGACGAGCCCCTGCGGTCGGTAGAGGGGTTCGCCGACGTTCCTTTGTACCCGGAAGTAGCGCTGTCTATTGAGCAGGATGAGCTGCGTATTCGCCTAACGCCACGCAACGGCGGTATCGGCCCGATTAGTTTGTTCATCAATGGCAAAGAGGTAACCGATAATGCTAATCCGTCCAACGCCCGCGACTTTACATACGATTTGCGGCCCTTACAGCAATTTATGTATCGCCACCCCGACAGTACCAACGTCATTAGTCTGCGGGCGTACAATGCAGCCGGTTGGCTCAAGAGTCCGGCCATTAGCCGGAAATACGTGCCCGGGGCGTGGACCCGTGGCTCGGGCTCCAACGACCGTGGAGCAAGCACCAGGAGCGTTAAGCCAACCATATATATAGTGGCGGTCGGCACGTCTAATTATGCCAGTGAAAAAATGAAGTTGAAATACGCCGATCAGGATGCTAAAATGATGGCCCTGGCTCTGAAGTCGGTCGGGCAGCAGTTGTTCCCCGAGCTGAATAAACCGGAGGTCGCATGCTTGAGTACTGATCAGGCGGCTCAGGATACGCTGGTCTCCGAGAATATTTCCTGGGCTTATGCCAGTAAGGATAATATTTCGGAAACCTTTGCCGGCTTACGCCAAAAAGCGCGCCCGGAAGATATCGTTATTGTCTATTTTTCCGGGCACGGTGTGACGTATGGTTCCGCAGAGCAATCCCAGTTCTATTACCTTACCCACGGGGTGGTTAGTGAGGATATGAGTGATGAGGAGGTGCGACGGCAATTTGCGGTGTCCACCGAAGAGATGACCGAATGGTTGAATGGCATCCCCGCGCTCAAGCAGGTGTTGGTCATCGATGCCTGTAATTCCGGGAAGGTGGTCGAAAGCCTAATGGCGGGTACGCGCAATATCAATTCCAGTCAGATCCGGGCCCTGGACCGCATGCAGGACCGCACGGGCATGTTTATCCTTTCGGGGAGTGCGGCCGACAAGGTCAGCTACGAGGCCAGTGCCTACGGGCAGGGACTGCTTACGTATGCACTCTTACACGGCATGAAAGGCGTGGCGACGCGGGAAACAGCCGACGGCGAATTGGTAGACGTCATGCAGTTGTTTCAGTATGCCCGCGACGAAGTACCGCGGTTAGCCAGCACCATTCGCGGTATTCAGACGCCCATGCTGGGAGCTCCCCGGAATGCCAGTAGTTTTGATATCGGCCTCTTCAATGAGCATGTACGCATACCCGATTTACAGAAAAAGCCCGTACTGACGCGTCCCAGCTTTCAGGATGATAATTTTGGCGATGACCTCGGCCTGGAGCAGGAACTCGAAAAACTCTTGCGGTTAGAGTCCGAAAAAGGGCAAAATGCCACGCTAATTTACGTGGATGTCCATGCACGGGAATACCCGGCTGCCTATGCTGTGCGCGGCCGGTACCGCGAGGAAAACGGAGCGGTTTTGGTAGAAGCCAGACTTTTTAGGAAAGGGATGGAGCCCATGGCACTGAATGTACCCCCGCAAGAAAATGCCGAAGATGCAGCTAAAGCAACCTTCCGCATGGTACGCAGGGCGCTGCGCAGCATGGACCGATAAACAATTGGGCTGCGTGGTAATGTTCATAAAGCAGAACTAAAATTTCCGACCTTTAAAACACAATTACCATGGCAAAATCATCCGTATTATCCGTGCGACCGCTGAATTTTCCCTGGGCAACTCAGGACCCCTTCATCTTCTGTGCTTACCACAACGACCGCTACCCAAAAGGTAATGATCAAATGGGGCCCGAGGCTTCTTTGGGCGGGCGCATGTTGGGACAAGATTTCGATCCGTCAAAGGATTGGCGTATGTATCACGGAAAGACGGTGCCGGGCTTTCCTCACCACCCACACAGTGGCTTCGAAACAGTCACCATTGGTAAGAAGGGCCTGATTGACCACGCCGATTCGCTGGGGGCGGCTGGCCGTTTCGGTAATGGCGACGTGCAATGGATGACGGCCGGCAAAGGCGTACAACACTCCGAGATGTTTCCTCTGCTAAGCAAGGAAAAAGAGAACCCACTGGAATTATTTCAGATTTGGCTCAACCTGCCGGCAAAAAGTAAAAAAGTAGAGCCACATTTTAAGATGCTCTGGTCCGATATGATACCCGTCTACGAAGCCTCCGATGCCGACGGAAAAAAAGTAGTGGTAGACGTTGTGGCCGGTGAACTGTACGGCACCAAAGCACCTGCCCCGGCCCCTGATTCCTGGGCTGCCGATCCGGATAATGAAGTAGCCATCTGGACAATCAAAATGGAAGCTGGTGCCGAATGGACGCTACCCGCTGCTTCTGACCAGGTAAACCGGTCGCTCTATTTTTACCGGGGCGATCAGTTAAAAGTTGATGGGCAGCAGGTTGCGGCACAGCATATTATTGATTTGTACGGCGACGCCGAAGCGCATTTGGCGGCGGGCGAGGAGGATGTTTACCTGCTTTTCCTGCAGGGGCGTCCCATCAACGAAACGGTTATTCAGCACGGTCCTTTCGTGGCCAGTAGCCGGGAAGACCTGGAGCAGATCTTCATGGACTATCGTGCGAATGATTTCGGAGGGTGGCCCTGGCCGCGGCCCGATCAGGTACATGAGCGCGAGCGCGGTCGGTTCGCCAAACACATGGACGGGCGCGTGGAAGAAAAAGCCTAAGAGAACACGAAATGCCTAAACCCATTTTTCTTTTCCCTGTATCGCTGTGGTCGGTAGCGCTTGCGCGCAAAATTCAGAACTAGTCGCTCCATAAAAAACACCATGTTCTTTAAAACCTAATACGCATGAAAAAAACACCAGCCGTTTTATTGGTGCTTTGCTTCTTCCTGACACAGGGGCTGAGCGCCCAAAATGACAATCGTACGGCCTTTCGGTTCATTACCAGCTCGGCTACGGGGGCGGAACAGGAAGAGATAAACAGTGGACCCAAGTTTGAAAAAGCCTTTGCTATTTATAGCGACCTGGTCGAAGCCCGGGGGGATAACCGCTATCCGGTGCCGGCCTTTCGTATGGCAAAATCGGCGAAATACGTGGCGTTCCTGGAAGCGGACGGATTGAGTATTGGCATCGAGGAAAAAGCTTTCGACCTATGCCTGTCGTTGGGTGAGCGGGAAGGAGAAAACGCCCTGGCTACCCTCATTGGCCACGAGCTGATTCATTTCTACGAAAAGCATCAGTGGCGCACCAATTTTGCGGAAGCATTTAGTGAACTGGAGATAGGCCGGACACTGGGCAGTACTGATCTGCTGGCTAAAGTAAATAATGAGACACAATCCGACTACCTGGGTGGTTTTCTGGCGTACTCGGCCGGATACGACGTTTTTGACAATATGCCTGCGTTCTTCGATCAAGTGTACGACGCCTACAATATGGAGGATGAGATACCGGGGTATCCCAGCCGTAGTGACCGTAAAGCACTGGCCGAACGATCCGTGGAGCGCCTGCAGGAGCTGGTACAAATCTTTGATCTGGCTAATGTCATGACGGCTATCGGCCGCTACGGGGATGCCCGGGCTCTGTACAAGTATATCCTAATTGACTATCAGGGACGTGAACTGTACAATAACCTGGGGGTGGTCACGCTCCTGGAAGCTTATTCTTACGAAGCCGATAAGCAAGTGAGTGCATACCGCTTGCCGGTGGTTTTGGATCTGGGGCTGGGAGCAGGATCTAAAGACGGTTTCGCCACGGCCGATTCACTGAAACGGGCGCTGGCTCGCGAAGCTATCGGCTACTTCAATAGTGCCCTTAGTCTGGATAGCGACTACGCCCCGGCTATGCTCAATAAGGCCTGTGCGTTTTACGTGCTTAATGACCTCAACCGGGCCCGTTTCTATGCCGAAACGGAGGCGCTGTCGCTTGGACAGTTGGATACCGCTAAATTTGGTAAGACCATACAGGATGCCAAAATTCTCAGTGCCTTAATCCAGATTCGGGAAGGGAATGACCAACGAGGCAGAGAAATTCTGGAAGACCTCGCTACCGACCGGGAAATTGCCCGCTACAATCTGCGCATCTTAAATGATCAGCCGCCGCCATCCGGCCCGGCACCTGGCGGACCCGAATTTGAAGAAATCGAAGACATTGCCATCGGACAGTTATTCATGAAAACACGCACCAATATGGCAGTGGCCCCGCCGAAGAGCCTTTTTGGCGGTACCGAAGAGGTGCGCATCTGGCGGGAATCTATTGGCTTAGAGCAGTCGACTATTTTTCGTTACCGGCCACCGATCGGTTCCGAAGGGGCTCTGTTGCTTGTCCACTTGACAGATAGCGATTATACTGGAGAGACGTTCGACGGCTATAAGGTCGGCACGCCATTCTCTGATATTAAGCACGGCGATATGCAGTATGGAGAACCCAAGACGACGATCGAAACACCGGCCGGCGCTATTGCGGTCTACCGGGAAGTGATTTTTTTCCTGGACCAGGACGAAAAAGTACGTCGGTGGGCCAATTATTTCCAAAGATAATGGACCGCTGACGAAGGGTATCCGCTAATTTTTAGGGATCTGTATTTTTACCCATAAGGTGCACGGGACTATACCGCTCGCACAGGGGGTGGGGATGCCCGAAAATCATGCATAATCCCGGACTAAAAGAAGTCTTCTTCTCGATTGGAGTCCGATTGTTTTGTGCGATCCTCAACCCGCCCGAAAGCGAGGTTGAGCCCCAGCCGCAGGTGCGCAGTGGCGCTGTCGTCGGGTCGAAAAACGGTCAGTAGATTATCGGTGGCGGCGACTAATTGTACCGGTCCGAGCCGCAGAGCAGTGTGGACGCCAACATTCGCATAGCTGTTGCGCCGGGCACTATATACGCCACCCAGACTAAAAAGAGGGGATACCGTCCAGTTGGCACTAACGGCCAAAGCCGGAAATACCCGGTCCCGGAATACTTCTCCGTACAGGAGGCCGCCCAGTTGCAGGCCCTGGGTAATTTGGTACGTGCCGCTCAAGAATATTCGCGTGGGCAAGCTGGTCGTGAAGCGCGCGTTCGTGGTCGTGACATCAAAAAAGGCATCCAGCGAATCGACTACGTTGTCCAGGTTGATGGAATCGAGCGCCGGCTGATCAGCGACATCAATGCCTTCGTAGGTGAAGGTGCCGTTGATGGCCTGGTTTTCCACGTTATCTCTCCAGGTGATAGTGCCCAGGTCAAGTACACTGGCTCGCAGCGTGATTGGACCCAGATTGGCAGAAACACCGAGGTCGATGCCAAAACCAAAATTACGGGTAAAGAGATGGTCGATATCCTGTAGCATGAAGTTGTTTCCACTGTTCTCATCGAAGGACGCAAAGCCGGTAGTGTTGAGCTGATAGTCCGCCGTAATCGTCGACTGATAAATGTCGTCGCTGGTAAAAAGGGTAGCCTCCGTACGAGACGATTCTACTGACCCAATGCCGTTGAGTACTTTAACCCGTCCGCCCAGCGTGACAAAGTCGCCTACCGTGAATGCCCCACCGGCATAAAATTCGTGGTAGGCCTGACCAAAAAGATCGGGGCCGATGGCAATTTCCTGACCAATAAATTGCGCGTTGCCCCGCCACATCAGGGCTAAGAGGTCACGGGAAATATTGGTGCTGATGCCAGCACGCAGGCGATGTCCTGCCTGTATCAGCCCACCGTCCCCTATGCGAAGGGCCAGCCCCAAGGTAGGGATGTCGAGGTCATTGCGAATAAAGTTGTCGGTCTCTAGTTGGTCGATGACACCATCAATATCTAATGCGGTGCTACCGTCGGGCTGCCTGTTCACCAAATCATTGTAGGTGACATTTTCAAATGAAAATTGATTCTGTACACCGGGTAACGACAAAATAATCCGTTGGTCGGGCAGCAGTGCCGGATTGGTGTAATTGGCTTGCCAAATACCCCGCATGAAGTGAACGCCCAGGTCGTACTGAGCTGAGCTGTGCAGAGAAATGGATAGTAAACAGAGGATGAGAAACAGACGCATGGTTGCTTGATTTTTGGGTTAGTTATTCACTCTGTACTCGTATTATGGCCCCCAGACGGATGGTAATATCCTGATTTTGGTAGATCTGTACGTTGTTTCCCGTACTAGATGCGGTAGAAAGCCGAACTTGGAGCCCCAGGGTCACCGCCTGCCGTAGGGCGTCCAGTCGTTCGGGGGGATAAGGAAGGATGCGTTCGGTGGTAACGGTGGTGGTACTAACGCCGTCGGCATTCATTTGTGCAGCATTAATGCGTTGCAGGTCAGCAGTAAAAAGAGAGTCCAGCCTCTGATTTTGCTCGTCCAAAAAATAGATCTGCACATCGGCATCAATGGGAATGCCGTTATCGGCGATCAACTTGAATTCGGCCTCGCTTAACTCCTGAAGTTCCCCCAGGTCAAATCCGGTCGTATCGCGCAGCACAAACTGATCGACCTGACCACTGAGCGGCAGGTCGACTTCCAGGCGTACGCTGTAGCTACTTTCGTCGGTCAGGAATCCCTTTTCACTACTATTCCCGTCGGGGTGGGTGCGTACATCAATGTCGTATTCGAGCGCCAGAGGGTTGCTACTCAGGAGGTCTACAATATTGGAGTTGTCCTGGTCAAAGGTGAAGGCTGAAGTTCGCGATTCACCCACCGCTGTAAGGGGCGGAAAGGGGAAGTCTATTCCCGTATCGATAATATCACCGGTGACGGGCAGACGTTCGCCAGCAACGGTCGTAACGGCAAAATCATGGATAACCGCCCTGGTTGGTATGCCAAAGCTGTTTTCTATTAAAAACCGGACTGTGGGTTCTGCGAAACGCACCGTACCGTCGATATAGGACTGATCAAAAAAATCGATCTCGACGCGGTTACTCCCGCCTGCGTACTCATTTTGCCCCAGGTATCCCTGCGCATAAGAGAGGGTCGGATTATTGATGCGGAGCACAAAATTACTTAAAGCAACCATTTGCCCATCCGGTGTGACGGCTTCGTACTTAACGTATACGGTGTCATCTTGAGGGATGATCTGTACGCCGGACAGAGTCGTTGGGCTGTTCTGATTGGTAGCGGTAGGGATAGCTCCTGACCCGCTGTAGGCAGGTAAAGAAAAGGTGTAGGTCAGCGCAGTGTCTTCGCGAAGTAATTGGGGCAGGGTGACCTGCACATTGACCGGTTCCGGGTTTCGGTTCTGCACGGCGTAGCTTAGCTCCCCGGAACTAAAGGTAAGCTGATCAATATCAATTTGATTAGGAATGGTAAATGGTATGGCAAAATCATCCGACAATACGGGGATTATGGAGGGCAAATCATTGGCCACGTCCTGCAGCACACTGAGTCCCTGATTGGTTAAGACATCACCTTCGTAAATAAGGTGGAGTAAACCGTTTTCGTCTATGCTAAGCGAGCTGGATTCGTCTGCATCATCGAGGATGTCCTGGATCGATAAGGTTGAATTAATGAGGGGGATGGCAAACTCAGCATCGTAGTTGATATCGTCGATGTCTTGCAGCTGGTCAAGTTCTTCGCAGGCAAAGCAAAGCCCGAACAGGAGTACAAAAGTGGTAAATGAGCGCATAAGATCCTTTTTCAGAGTCAAAAATGGTGATCTTCCGTGTAATTACGATAAAGCAAGCGGGTTCAGTGTGTAATTCGTGGTATTTCTCCTATTTTATCGACACCACACCAGGTGATACGAAAACGAAGTGACGGCGACCCTGTAGTGGAGGGACAGTTTTTCGTTCTCAAGCTATGCTTATTGGTCAATGAGCATGTTTTCTGGTTGGTTAGGGGTATTGCTTTCGCAAAAAGGATGATTACGGCATGAATAAGCACAGTGACGATATTTTTTTGGAACAGCGGGCCATGGTTTATGTGCTTCGGGCCTTTGAGGAGCAGGAAGATGCCCGTTTGGTCTTCCACAACTACCAATTGTGCCGGTCTGCTGTGGATATCATTCAGGCCATCCGGCAGCACGAGCCGGATATTGATGATGTCGATGTAGTGACGGCAATGCTGGCTATCTGTTTTTGGGGCATTGGATGTGCCCATAATGTACAAACGCCACTCACCCACGCCATGCGCGAGGCGCGCCGTTTTTTTGCGCAAGAGAATTATCCGGAGGCTGACCGGGTCGAGGTGGTGCAATGCCTGCAGGCCATGGCTCACCAACGGATGCCGGCGACAGAGGCTGAAAAGATTTTTTTTGACGCCTGGTTGGCGGCGGCTTACCTGGAAAACCCCGAACAGCGCTTCGCCCTGCTCAGGCTGGAGTGGGACCTGTTCAATCAACGTCATCCCGACAAAGTGGAATGGCTGAATATTCAGCAGGATAAACTGCTGAATATTCGCTTGCATACGGCTTACGCCAAAACGGAATACGAACCGGAACGAACTGGTTACCTGATGCAGGTACGCGAAAAGCTGCAAAAGCAAAAGCGCAAAGAGGAAAAACAAATACCGGCAGCAGGCCCTTTTTCTAACCTGGAATCGACCGATCCGGTACGGGCTACCCAAACCTTTTTCCGGGCTAACTATCGCAACCATATTAACCTGAGTGCTATTGCCGACAATAAGGCGAACATCATGATCAGCGTGAATACGATCTTGCTGTCCGTACTGATTGCCTTTTTGTCATACCAGAATATCGGGCAGACAAAACCGATCATTTTATTGCCCGTGGTCATCTTTCTGGTAACTGGGCTGGCCTCCCTCATTTTTGCGGTTCTTTCGGCCAAGCCGAAGGTGACTATGCTCAATAACGGGCAAAACCGTTCTCCGGCTGACGTAAAGCGCAACATCGTTTTCTTCGGTAACTTCGTTACCCTCGATTTGCCCGCATACGAAGAAGCTATGGATGAGCTTTTTCGCGACAGCGGCCTACTGTACGGCAATATGGTACGCGACCTCTATTATCTGGGGAAGGTACTGGAAAAGAAATACCGCTACCTCACCGTGTCGTACAATATCTTTATGGTGGGGTTCATTGCTACGGTAGCGTCTTTTCTGGTGGTTTTGTTTATTTGATGTGTACCTCAGCAATACCTCTTCTCCGGGGCAGACTTAAATGTGCCTCCATCCGCCAAATTCCACGTAATTTGTATATTGAAGACATGGCGCACCATAGCGTCTGAAAAAGCCAAAACTATGATTGATTTTTTTGCCACGGATCGCTTGCGTGCGTTGTATCCCAAAGTCAAAACTTTTCTGGAAGAAGAAATCTATCCGGACGAAACGGAGTGGATGCAGATGCCCTTCCAAGAAGTAGAACCCATTCTACGGGGATTAAAAGATAAAGTAAAAGCTACTGGTGCCTGGAACCCTTACCTTGCCAAAGAGGAAGGCGGCGCCGGCCTCAACCTGATGGAGGTCGCCCAACTGGGGGAACTGCTGGGCAAGACACCGTTCGGTCATTTTACCTTTAATTGCCAGGCCCCCGACGCCGGAAATATCGAATTGTTGTTGCAATACGGATCGGATGAGATGAAAGAGCACTACCTCGATCCGCTTCTGGACGGGGAAATCCGCTCATGTTTTTCCATGACCGAACCCGAGCACGCGGGTTCTAATCCGGTGAAAATGTCCACCACTGCTGTGCGCGATGGAGAGGAGTATATTATAAACGGGCACAAATGGTTTACCTCTTCTGCGGATGGCGCGTCTTTCGCTATCGTCATGGCCGTTACCAATCCCGATGAAGTCAACCCGTACAAACGGGCCAGTATGATCATCGTACCGACGGATAACGAAGGGTTCGAGCTGGTGCGAAATATTCCCGTCATGGGGCACGCCGGTGAAGGCTGGCATAGCCACGCCGAGGTGCGCTATCACGATGTGCGCGTTCCGGTGAGTAACCGCCTGGGACCGGAAGGGGGCGGGTTCCTGCTGGCCCAGCAGCGCCTGGGACCAGGACGTATTCACCATTGTATGCGTTGGATCGGTATCTGTGAGCGGGCCTTCGACCTGATGTGTCGCCGTGCGGCCACCCGGGAGGTCGGCAACGGAGTGTTCCTGGGAGAAAAACAGATGATGCAGGCCTTTATCGCCGAAAGTCGTGCCGAAATTGATGCTGCCAGATTGATGGTGCTGCACGCCGCCCATAAGATGCAGGCCGAAGGGCAAAAAGCAGCAAGCCGGGAAATCTCTACCATTAAATTCTACGCCGCCAACGTTATGCAAAAGGTCGTCGACCGGGCCATACAGATGCACGGTGCCCTGGGGATTACCGACGATAGTATTTTGTCTTTTTTCTACCGGGAAGAGCGCGGTGCCCGTATCTACGATGGCCCCGACGAGGCTCACAAAGCTTCTCTGGCACGTAAAATTCTTAAAGAATACGGCCTGAAGGTGAAGAATAATTGATACTAGATGGCTAGATTATAGAGGCTGGAGGCTAGAGCGTCTAGTCTCCAGTAGCGCGATCCAGACTCTAATATCTAAACATCAAATATGCTCGACCAACCAACCAATATCCGCTCTGGCGAAGAACTTGACCTGAAAAAACTACAGGCCTACCTGGCCGGCGTATGGTCCGGACATGAGCGCATCGTGGAGCTAAAACAGTTTCCCGGGGGCTATAGTAATCTGACCTACGCTCTGCGCACCAATCAGGGAGAATACGTGTTGCGTCGCCCCCCGTTTGGCGCAAATATTAAGTCTGCTCATGATATGGGACGTGAGTACAGGGTGCTGTCCATGCTGCAACCTCACTACAAAAAGGTGCCTCAGCCCATACTGCGCTGTGATGATGACCATATCATTGGAGCTCCGTTTTATATCATGGAGCGCGTGCAGGGGGTTATTTTACGCAATCAACCTCCAAAGGATATCGACCTCACGCCGGAGCTTATGCGTGCTATTTCCGAAGCGACCATCGATAATCTGGCTACCTTGCACACCCTGGATATTGAGGCTACGGGCTTAATCGATTTAGGAAAACCTGCGGGGTACATCAACCGGCAGGTTAGTGGCTGGATTAAGCGATACCGCAAGTCGGAGACCGATACCGTGCCGGGGATGGACTTCCTGGCAGACTGGCTCCCGCTCCATCAGCCTAACGACGGGGCTGCCGGTCTGATCCACAATGATTATAAATACGATAACCTCGTCTTAAACCCCGATGATCTGACCGACATTAAAGCCGTTCTTGATTGGGAGATGTGTACCGTAGGCGACCCTTTGATGGACCTGGGCACTACCCTGGCGTACTGGATCGAACCGGGTGAAGAAAACCCGCTCACGATGGGGGTAGCCAACCTCACCTGGTTGCCGGGAAACCTGACGCGCCGGGAAGTGGTGGAACGGTACGCAACAGCTAGTGGGCGCGATGTGGCAAACGTCGTCTTTTACTATGCCTTTGGGGCATTTAAAATTGGGGTAATCTTGCAGCAGATCTATTACCGCTATAAAAAAGGATATACACAAGACCCACGCTTTGCCTTTTTGATCGAACTGGTGAAGGTCTTTGGTAAGCAAGGACAAAATGCAGTGGAGAGCGGTACGGTCTAGCATATTAGGGGTGTTAAACATTCGCTAAAACCAGGCTTTTCACATATCTTGTCAAAGACTTCTCCCGTTATGGTGAAAAATATTTCGAGTTATGCGCACCCCATTACTTCTCTTCTTAGGTTTGAGTGTGCTTCCGATCTGGCTATCGGGGCAGACGGAGTTGCGCGACCGCTATATCGAACAGAATAGCCTGCTGGCAGTGAGTGAAATGGAGCGTACCGGCATTCCGGCCAGTATCAAATTGGCGCAGGCTATCCTGGAATCGCGCTATGGTACCTCAAGCCTGGCCCTCGAATCGAATAACCACTTCGGCATTAAGTGTCATAAAGGTTGGGATGGAAAAGGTGTATACAAGATTGATGACGAGACGAATAGCTGGGGCCGCCCTATTTCCTCCTGCTTCCGCTCTTATAATAGTGTGGAGGAAAGCTTCATCGCTCATAGTGAATTTCTGCAGAGTTATCGGCGCTACGCTGATTTATTCGAGCTTGATCCCGATGATTATAAGGCGTGGGCCAAAGGCCTTAAGAAAGCCGGTTATGCGACTTCCCGTTCTTACCACCGCGACCTGATCAATCTTATTGAGTCCCTGGATTTAGATCAGTACGACCGCATGTCTTCTCAGCAGCTGCTGGCGCGTATGTCAAAACGGCAACGGCAGCAGCAACGGCGCCGTATTCAGGATATAAAAGAAGAACGCCCGGCCCTCGAACCGGTAGAGGTATTAGTAAATAACGATGTAAAATACCTGGTGACTGATAATGGAGAATCGGTGACGAGCCTGGCCCAGCGAGCCGGCATCCCGGTACGCACCCTGATTCGGTATAATGAGCACCTGGAAGATGCGGAAATGTTGATGAGCGGTGGCACCAAGGTCTACGTTCAGCCCAAACGGAACAGTTTCCGGGGGCGGGACAAATGGCATGTGGTACTGCCCGGAGAGCGCATGTTTGAGATTGCTCAGCAATACGGGATTGATATGGATAAACTCTATGCCCGCAACCGGCTGAAGTCTGGCTACGAGCCCCTGGCCGGCGCCCGGTTAAAACTACGCGGCTGGAAGGTCAAGGAAACGCCTGAAGCAGCCCCCCGCAATTACGAAACCCTGGCGGATCGTTACCGCTATTCGCCGGTGCCGGAGTCGGCACAATTGGCCGCAGCACAGCGGGACACACTCGCCCAAAAACCGCAGATCCCCGTCGTGCGCAGGGTAGATAATGCTCCGGCTGACCCCTTTGGCGGCCCGGTGCCATTACCACAAACTGAATCGCCCACTACCGGCGAATTGGAGTTTGAAGTAAAGCCGGGGGCAGGCCCGGGGCAGGCCATTAATACGCCTTCCGCAGTATTCCACACCATTCAGTTGGGCGACTCTCTGGAGCGCCTGGCGAAGACCTATGAGGTGTCGGTTGACCTTTTACGCAAGTGGAATAACCTGGCAGAAACGACACCCCTGCGTCCGGGAACTCGTGTGCGTGTACGCTGATTTTGGGAATAGCCAAAGAAGTGTGATCTTTATCGCCCATTGCACACGAACCTATAATCATTGTCTATGTTGCGGAATTGCTTATTTGTTGCCACATTACTCATCGGTTGCCAGGTAGGCAACGCTCAGTCATTTGCCTTTGGTCTCAAAGGTGGGCTGACAATCGGCACCCAAAGGTGGGGGTCGTCATTTGAACGGGATGCCTTGTTTCGCTACCACGGTATCGCCTTTATTGAAACGCTGCCCGACGGCAACGATTTTGCCATTTTTGCGCAAGCGGGCTATCATGTTAAAGGGAGTGCCATTCGCACCAATTTTTTTACGACCAATGGTGGGCGGCAACAACTAGTTACTCCCTTTGAGTTCAACAACGTTAGTGTGACGCTGGGCGGAAAGAAAAAATATGCCTTTGGTAACGGTGATATGCGCTTGTATTATATGTTCGGTGTGCGGGGCGATTATACCGTGAGTACCAACCTGGGGCCAGAGGATCTTATTGAGGAAAATCCCTACCTGGCGCGCATTTATCCCCTGGAAGGGTTTGTCAATAACTTTACCTACGGCGCGACAGTAGGCGGTGGTATTGAAGTGCCGCTCAACGAGCTGGTGGGTATGACGCTGGAGTTTACGGTCAATCCCGATTTTAGCAATCAATACAACCAACCGCAGATCGATAACGTTATTGACCCGAATCCCAACTCAATCCGGCCGACCTTTACCATTCCCGAGCGGCAAATCCGTAACTTGACCTTTGAAGTGACGGCGGGATTCCGTTTTTTACGCATTGTTGAATACATCGATTAAGCCGAATGGCATGATTCTACGCAGTGAAGAGTTAAAGAAAGTTTACGGTAAGCGGATGGTGGTAAAGGGCGTTTCGCTCGATGTCCATCAGGGAGAGATCGTCGGTTTGCTGGGTCCTAACGGTGCCGGGAAAACCACTACCTTTTATATGGTGGTCGGCTTCATTAAGCCCTATGAGGGGCGGGTTTTTCTCAATGATAAAGAGATTACGGACCTACCCATGTACAAGCGGGCACAGCGCGGGATCGGTTACCTGCCGCAGGAGCCATCGGTCTTTCGTAAGCTCACAGTCGAGGATAACATTAAGGCAGTATTGGAGATGATGCCTTACGGCAAAACAGAACAGAAGGAGCGCCTGGAGGGGCTGATTGATGAGTTTGGGCTGGAAAAAGTGCGTAAAAGCCGGGGGGATACGCTTTCCGGAGGAGAACGACGACGTACTGAGATTGCCCGTGCCCTGGCTACTGATCCTAAATTTATTCTGCTCGACGAGCCCTTCGCCGGCATCGACCCCATTGCCGTAGAGGATATTCAGTATATCGTCGCCAAATTGCGGACCAAGAACATCGGTATTTTGATTACCGACCACAATGTACAGGAAACACTTAGCATTACCGACCGGGCGTACCTGATGTTCGAGGGGCGAATCCTCAAAGCCGGTACGGCCGAAGAGCTTGCTGCCGACGAAATGGTACGCAAAGTTTACCTGGGTAAACATTTCGAACTTCGCCGCAAAGTGATTGACCTCGACTCATAAGTTATGCCAATATCTACTGCTACCCGATCTTTACTCGATACCCTGCTGATTGCCCTGATCATGCTCATCGGCCTGATAGCCTGTTCGGAACCCCCTCCGCTGCGCCTTACCTCCAAGCAACGCGAAGTGGTCGATAGTATGTACGTCGATAGTGTGAAGGTGCTCAACGAAACTATGGAAGATTTGTGCTCTATCCGGTTTACGCAGGAGCTCCCCGGCCTGATCGATTCTATCATTGAGGTTCGACTGAAGGAGGAGGCTCGCTTACGCGAAAAATACAGCCGCTAATGAAACATTTACCATGGGTGATCGTGATGCTGCTGACTCTCAGTCAGGTAGCCTGTATTTCGGATCAGGAGTACAGTGGGGAAGAAGTAGAGGCATTAATGCAAGCAGAGCTGCAGCGCCGCCTCACCAACTTCAGGGCAGTGCGTTCGCAGCGATGTTACGATGAAATGCTGAAAGAAGCCATCCGTCAGGCCGATTCCATTATGGTGGTGCGGGCCCGGGAAGCCGTTCCTAATCCGGGGCGTCCTGGTCGCCCGGAACGCCCACAGCAGCGTCAGGCAAAAGACAGCCTGCCGGTAAAACCCCTGTTTGAGCGCGATTCCCTGTTGCCGGATAGTACTGCAGTTGCTGCTGACTCTACGGGTCGGCAATAGCCTGTCCTGCTACTGACGTGAGGCTTTAACATTCAGTAATCTAGCACCTGCAGTACCCCAGACTTCGCGTTGCTATTACGTCTGGGCAGTATATTTTTTACGAAAGTGCGTTAAAAACTGCTCCCTTCGCTCCTCAATCGTTGCCTGGCCAGTCTGGTACGTCGGTGTATTGGCAACCTGCCCGGGAAACTCCTCAATGTGTAAGGTGGTAGTGGGGAAAGCAAAGCGCACGCCCAGGATTTTGGCCAGCTCCAGGGTAGCCATGAGAATCTCATGACGGGAACGCAATTCTACCGAATAGGAAGGGGCTTCGAAAAAAATGTAAACCAGTATTTGCAGCGAATCGGTTGCCAGTTCGTTGAGGTGAATCTCAAAATAATCTTTACGCGTGGTCGGGTAATTCTTCACAATGTCCCTCAACCCTTCCACGTAAGCTTCAATCAGGTCGGGAGGTGTATCGTAGGTCAGGGCCAGATTGGTCTTGAAGCGTCGATATACCCGCAGGCCGTAGTTGTTGATAACCATGTCGGCCAGCTTTCCGTTGGGTACGTATACCAGCGAATCTTCAAAGGTGCGTACACGGGTCGAGCGAAACCCCACTTCCTCTACGGTACCGTGGACATCCCCAAAGTTAATCCAATCGCCCACCTGAAAGGGTTTGTCAAAGAAAATGGTAAAGGAACCGAACAGGTTCTTCACCGTATCCTGGGCGGCCAGAGCAATTGCTAAACCGCCGATAGAGATACCGGCAATCAGCGCGGTGGGGTCGAAGTCGAGTAGCTTTAGAATATTAAAGAAGGCAAAAACGACGACTACGGCCTGTAGACCTCGCTTAATGAGCGGGACGAGTTGGTCGTCCATTTTACTCTCAGTACGCGAGGAAGCTTTGTGTATGTAGAGCGCAACAATTTCGATGACGCGGTAGGCAGCCAGGACAACCAGGACGACACTGATCAGGCGTAGGATAAGCATCACAAATTGACTGGCCTCAATGGGTAGTTGCAGGGGTGGCAGCAGTAGAAAGAGCACGCGAATCACGATCCAAACGCTGATGTATCCTGCCAGTTGGCGGATTATACGACGGGGGATAAGCGATGGATATAATTTCGAAGAACTTAGCTTGCGCACTAGCGGGATGAGTAAACGACGGATGATTAGGTGCAGCAAAATAACAATCAATCCCACGATCAACAGTCCCAGGTATTGCCAGGCGAATAATCCCAGGTATTGCTGACCACCACTCGGTAGCATATTGACGAGGATATCGGCACCGAAGGGATAGACCTGTTTGTGCAGGCCTGGTATCTGAGAAACGGTTTCCCGGGAATAGAACCACTGCCCGTCAATTTTTTCTAAATATACCTGTGGCAGTTGGTCGGGAAAAGGCAGGTATTGGCTTGCTTCACGCGTGGAGTCGAAATAATTGGGGTTTTGAGGAATTTGCCCCACGGGTACGTAGAGTCCCTCCCCGTCGTACACTTGCTTGAGTTGGATGGCCAGCCGACTGGCACGTGCACTATCGGCTACTCCGGCTAATGTACGCGCGGCCGTGGCGGGGGCATACTGATTGGGTTGTAGGTACTGAAGATGGACGAGTACCGTGTTGTAGGGTGATTCTAAGGTTACGGATACACGCTGCTCAGCCGATTGTGCGTTACTTTTTACACCGGTCAGGAAAAGAAGAACTACGGCTAAAAAGATAAAGTGGCGCTTCATGATCATGATGCGGTGTTTTTTGTTTGCTTCTTTGCAAAAGTCTTTTATTTACCTGGAATCTACAAACCATGCTGAGGATTCGAGTATATTTATTGATCAAATAGACCATGATCATTCACCTGACATTAACTTCTATGGATCAGACATTTCGCGTTGCGCTACTCACCCTCGTACTGATCGCGGGGGCTACTTTTTTGGCGAAAGCCCAACAGCTCAGGCATGTACAGGGCGAATTGCTCGTACGCTTCAAGAAGGAGCAAGCTCCCCAGAATATGCTGCCACAATATCGCTCTTTCCGGGGCCGTAAGACCCGCGTTAAGGTTAATCGCAACCTCTCTGAGGTACACAACATTTGGTCGCTGCGATTCGACTGGACACAAATCCGGGAAGCGGATTTTCTGGAGCAGGTGCGCCGCGACCCATCGGTGAGTGCCGCGCAATTCAACCACATTCTCGAACTGCGAACGATACCTAATGATCCGTTTTATGACTTGCAGTGGTTCATGAATGGAGAAGGATCTGCGGGTAGTCCTTCCGGGGGGGACATTGGTGCGGAGCTAGCCTGGGATATTACCACAGGCGGAACCACTCCAGCGGGCGACAGCATTGTGCTATGTGTGCTCGATAATGGCCTGGAGTTTACCCACGAAGATATTGCCCCTAATCTTTGGCGCAACCAGGGGGAAATTCCCAACAATGGGCTGGACGACGACAATAACGGATACGTGGATGATTATCACGGATGGAACGCAGCGGAACGCAACGGAAACATCTCGAGCGAAAATTTCCACGGTACCCGCGTTACCGGAGTGCTGGGGGCTGCCGGGGATAATGGTATCGGTACGGCGGGGGTTAATTGGGATGTGCAAATTATGACCATCCGGGCGTTCCTGGGACAATTGATAGAATCGCGCATTATCGAGGGCTATGATTACGTCCTGAAACAGCGTCGCCGCTATAATCGGAGCGGTGGTACGGAGGGTGCTTATGTAGTAGCTACCAATTCCTCCTGGGGATTCTCCAGTGCGTTTGAGGAAGAGGCTCCGCTGTGGTGTGCTATTTACGATACCCTTGGACAGGAAGGCATACTGAATGTGGTAGCGACGGAGAATGCCGATATCAATGTCGATGCAGAAGGTGACCTACCCGCCCTGTGCTCGAGCCCTTACGTGATTGCGGTGACCAGTACCGGCCGGGATGGTGCGAAAATCGATCGGGCCGGATACGGAGCTAATGCTATTGATATCGGCGCCCCCGGCATTGATGTGTATACGACAGCTATCGGTAATAATTATCAGTACGACGCGGGCTCCTCGATGGCAACCCCTATGGTTACCGGGGCTGTGGGACTACTTTATGCCTCACCCTGCCCTTCGCTCTCGCTATTAGCCCAGGCCGAGCCGGGAGCGGCGGCCCTGTTTGCCAAAGACCTGCTGATGAGAAGTGCAGTACCTGACCCAAGTCTGGAAGGCACTACGGTCAGTGGGGGACGCTTACAGGTATATGATGCGTTGCGTTTGCTGGAGTCGGAGTGTGCGACTTGCTTTTCCCCAATATCAGTTCAGGTATTGGAACGTACGGCTTCTGTTCTGGATCTTTCCTGGGTGCTGGGCGATGATGTGCAACGCCTGGATATGCGCTATCGCGTGGTAGGGGAAACTACCTGGACAACGCTTACTGATGTAGGTGCCGGATATCGTTTTGATGGACTTCCCGGATGTACGACCTACGAGATTCAGTTTAATGCCATTTGTTCCGCATCCTCGACGGGTTTTGGGCAGACGTTCTTTTTTGAAACGGATGGTTGCTGCGAGCCGCCATCTGATATTCAGTTCGACTTTATCGGTACGACGGATGTGCTGCTCAGTTGGGAGTCTGTGCTGGCGGCGCAAACTTATATGATCCGGTACCGGCAAACCGGGATAGATACCACCTGGAGTGAACGCGTTGCCTTCGGCAACGGCAGTGCCTTGCGAGAGCTTACGCCCTGTACAGAGTACGAAATGCAGTTTCAGGTCACCTGTGCCGAAGGACCCAGCGACTTTGGCGAGCGCCTGGTGTTTAGTACACGGGGTTGCGGGGCTTGCCTGGAGGCAGGTTATTGCGATGTGTCGTTGCTCGATTTTGATAATTCTTCGCTGGAGTGGATTGCACGTGTTCGGCTGGGCGATCTGGACAATGCTAGTGGTGGCAGCGGCTATGCCGACTATACGGCGAGTAGCGATGTGCGTATTGAGCGGAGTCGCTCCTACACCATGCGGGTGGAGCCAGGGTTTGATGGTATTACTTCCGGAGAGTACGTCCTCGCCTGGATTGATTTTAATCAGGATGGCTTATTTACGTCCGGTGAGGTCGTTCTCGACTCCGAGGGAACCACCGAAAACCCCGTTGAACGGGAGCTCCTGGTGCCGGCTGATGCCCGGTTGGGAAGTACCCGGATGCGGGTAGTGATGCAATTCCGGGATAAGCCTGGTGCCTGTAGTTTTAATAGTACCAGTTTCTTTGGCGAAGTCGAAGACTACTGCGTAAATATTGCGGACTTGTCGAATACTACCGCAGAAGAACGGGAGCTCAAGGCTTCGGTGCGCCTCTTTCCCAATCCGGCCAACGAGCTGGTTACCATCGATCTTGAGTTGGTCAAACCTCATCCGGAGTTGATCCTCGAACTCTTTGATATGACGGGGCGCCAGCTTTCACAGCGCACTTTACAAAATGTGCCTTCGGGCCCCACGCGCACTAGTCTGGATGTAACGCCCTGGCCAGCCGGCGTGTATCAGGTGCGCCTACGGGATGGTTACCGGTTTGTACAAAAACGTTTGGTAATTTTTAAATAAATTTGAGGAAAACCGCGACCTGCATTATGAGCAAAAGTCTGGAAGAAGCACTCGATTATTGCCGGGAGGCTGCCCGCGAGGGAGAATCCTTTGATGACATCAAAGCCGAGGTACTTCGCTGGAATCTTACTCCGGAAGTACAGAAAAGGGTACTGCTCAAGGCTGATGACTACGTCTATCAGGTACTCATAGCCCAGCAGGAGCGGGAAAAGGCCCGCAACCGGATGATGGTGGGCGGGGTGCTGCTCGTCGCCGGGCTGGCTATTCTCTCCGTTTCTGATGTGTCGCGCAAGGTCGAATACCTGATCCCGTTTATCGCTATTTTTATCGGTGGCTGGCAACTTAAAGAGGGCTATAAGGTCTATCGCCAACCGATCGAAATTACCGAAGCCAGCAACTTCCCAAGGGGCCGAAATCGGTTTGATCGCTTCTAATGCGTCAAAGTGGCACTCAATTTTGACTATAGGTGACATTTTGTCTCTTGCCTTGCTGGGCTTTTGCCAAAAAAGGCAGAAAAATGGGGCTGGTATGGCCTTTGATCTATGTTTTGCGAATCTGATTATTATCAAAAAAACATAGATCATTATGACACTTGTAGTTAAAAAACCAAACCGTCCTGCGTTTACGAACAATGCGTTCGATTCTTTTTTCAATGATTTCTTTCCGGTACCAGAGACTCCGGTCAGAGCGGTCAAGAGCCGTCCGGCCATCAACCTGCTGGAAACCAATGATGCATTTCTGTTGGACGTTGCGGCTCCGGGGTTGAACAAAGAAGATTTTCACGTACACGTGGAGAATGACCTGCTGACGCTCGAAGTGAACAAGGAGCTGGAAGAAGTGGAAGGCGAAGAGGTCGTTCGTAAAGGATTTTCCTACCACAACTTTACGCGAACTTTCCGTCTGGGTGATGTGATCGACGTAGCCGATATTGATGCTGCTTACGAAGCTGGTGTATTGCGTATCACGCTTCCCAAGAAAGAGGAAGCCAAAGCTCAGCCTGCCCGTAAAATCGATGTTGCATAAGGTCGGATAGGTGACGAAGGTCATTGCATTTGTTCCAGGATAAGATTAGGATGATTATCAAGGTTAGTGGTGGGCTATATAGAGGGCCCACCCTACCCGCTTTTACCATTAACCAAAAACAAAGAACCATGAAAGTGCGTAATTACCAAAAACCAATGAATGCGCTGCGCTTTTTTGATGATTTCTTTAACGGCAGCGTAGACGATTTCTTTAATGGAGGAGTTACTTCTACCGATCAACCTTCGGTTAATGTGCTGGAAAAGGATGATGAATATGTCGTTGAATTAGCGGCTCCCGGCATGAAAAAGGATGATTTTGCGGTTCACATGGAGAAAGGAATGCTGCGGATTAAAGCAGAGTCTGAAGAAAAAAATGAAGAAAAAGAAGAGGGGCAATACCTGCGGCGCGAGTTTAGCTACCGCTCTTTTGAACGCAGTTTTGCCTTACCGGAAGATATCGCCAGCGATGACATCAAAGCCAACTACGAAGGTGGGGTGTTGACTGTCCACATACCCAGAAAAGAAGTATCCGTAGAAAAGCGCAAGGTGATTGATATAAAATAACTGAATAGGGTTTTAGGTGTTTATCGGAAGGGCTGCCTGCACAAATCAGGTAGCCCTTCGTTTTTTAGCGTGCCAGGGAATAGGTTTACTGCTTGTCAATCTTGCTGCTCGGGAAAATCTTGTTCTTTTTTATAGAGCGCGTATGCCTCTAATTCTGCAAAAAAATCAGCCCCGTATTTTCGCGTAAGTGCAGCTTCGGCAAATTTATAAAGCGGGAGTTGCTGTTTTTTCCCCAGGGTGCAGGCAGCGGAACAAATATCCCAGCGGTCGTAGTGCATTCGCTCGATTCCCGTATGCCGATCCTCAATAATCCGGATGGGGTAGAGGTGGCAGGAGATGGGTTTGCGAAAACTAGTGGCACCGTCCTGCCAGGCTTGTTCAATCCCGCAGCGAGCAACGCCATCTTTTCCCACTGTCAGGTAAGCGCAAGCACCGTTTTCCTGTAGCGGGGTTCCGTGGGCGTTCATTCCCTGGTAGTAGGTGAAGAGGCCTTTCTCCTGCAGCACGGCTTTGTTTTCATCGGACAGGTAAGGCGCAATGTCCTCGTAGATGTCTTCCAGTATGCCCAATTCAGCATCGTCTAGCGGGGCGCCATATTCACCTTCCCAACAGCAGGCCCCCTTGCAGGCATCTAAATTGCACAGAAAATGTTCCCGCAGCAGGTCTTCCTCAATTAATTTTCCCTGGATAATGATCATTTTACTGGTTTTTTCCGCATTCGCGAGGATTAAGTCAATTTTTCTTCGATTGTATAGAACAAAAACGCGGTCTAAAGCCTATTTATTAGTAGACAAACTATCCATAATCAGCGAATAGTTTATTCCCCTTGTTTAGCGTCTATATCTGGATGTCTTTCCTGCCAAAAAACGGTAAAAAATCGTTATATTTGGCATCACCCGCACGGGTAAATCCCACCAGGCGAGAATCGACAAAACGAAAATACATTGCTAACTATAATCAACACATACTGAATGGATCCCCTAAAGAAAAAGTTTCAGGAGAAGTCCTCAAAACAACGCGAAGAAGTTCGGGCAATGCTCAAAGAGCACGGTGACCGCAAAGTCGACGAAGTTGTCCTCAAACAAGTATACGGCGGCGCCCGTGGTATTAAAATGATGGTTTGGGAGCCCTCACAGCTCGACCCGATCGAGGGCATTCGTTTCCGCGGTTTTTCCATTCCGGAGCTCAAAGAAAAATTACCTAAAGGAATTGATGGCAAAGAGCCACGTCCGGAAGGATTATTCTGGCTGATGCTCGTAGGGGAAGTGCCCACCGAAGAGGAAGTAAATTGGCTAACCGGACAATGGGTGCGCCGCAGTAACGTACCTGAGCATACCTTTAAAGCGTTGGATGCCCTCCCTATCGATACGCATCCTATGACGCAGTTCTCTACGGCCATTTTGTCGATGCAGACGGAAAGCATATTTTCCCGGCGCTATTCCGAAGGCATGAGCAAAGAGGAATACTGGGATGCTACCTACGAGGATACGATGAATCTGATTTCCCGACTGCCCCGCATTGCTGCCTATATTTACCGGCGCAGCTACCACAATGGCGACCACATCCCCCCGAATACGCAACTGGACTGGGCGGGTAATTTCGCTCATATGCTGGGTATCAAAGGCGATGACTTTAAGTCTCTGATGCGCCTGTATTTGACGATTCATGCCGATCACGAAGGTGGTAATGCCTCCGCACACACTACGCATCTGGTAGGGTCTACGCTGAGTGACCCCTACTACTCGCTTGCCGGCGGTATGAGTGCCCTGGCGGGCCCTCTGCACGGCCTGGCCAATCAAGAGGTGATCAAGTGGGTATTCCAAATGGTCGATGCCCTGGGAACGCGAACACCTACCAAAGAGCAGGTGGCCGACTATGTGCAAAATACACTAAATGCCGGACAGGTTATTCCCGGATACGGACACGCCGTATTACGCCGCCCCGACCCGCGCTTCGTAGCGCAAAAGGAATTTGCGGAAGCATACATTAAAGACGATGATATCGTTAATATCGTATGGATGCTATTCGATGTGGTACCCGATATTCTGAAAGGACTTGGCAAGGTGAAAAACCCATGGCCGAACGTGGATGCGCACTCCGGATCGCTTTTGGTGCACTATGGCCTGACGGAATATAGCTTCTACACCGTGCTGTTTGGAGTGTCCCGTGCTTTAGGGGTGCTGACGGCACAGTGCTGGGCCCGCGCTCTGGGTTTCCCGTTAGAACGTCCCAAATCCGTAACGACCAATTGGGTAAAAGAATTTCTCGAAGAGAACTAGTTCTGGCTGATTCCTCAGCCCCAAACCAGGCAGGCAGTTCTTCCCAAAGGAAGACCTGCCTGTTTTTTATGTCTAGCGGTTCAGGATGCTTTCTACTGGCATACCCCATCACTTCGAACCATAGATGAGAAGCCCCTTTTGATACCAGAATCAGTACTCTCCCGCGCGGAGTTCTTGCTGCTCTTTTTAAATTAATTTCTGTAATATTGAGGCTTGTCTTAAAAAACGTTTATTTTTGGCTGTTCCTAATGGCATAAGGATTATTCTGTAACGAACCAAACCATCCAAATTATGGAGTTTCCTTCCAATTTGAAGTATACGGAAGAACACGAATGGATACGCCTGGAAGATGGCAATATCGCAGTAGTAGGGATTACCGACTTTGCTCAGTCCGAGCTCGATGAGCTGGTGTATATAGAGGTAGAAACGGTAGGAGAGACGCTGGGAAAAGACGATATTTTCGGAACGGTAGAGGCCGTCAAAACGACCTCAGATTTATTCATGCCGGTCAGCGGTAAGATTACAGAATTTAACCCTAAGTTGGACGAAAATGAAGGAGATGATCCGACGTTAGTCAATCAGGATCCTTACGGAGATGGTTGGATCGTTAAAATCGAATTGAGTGATTCCGCTGAATTAGAAGGACTTATGGAGGCGGATGCCTATAAGGAGCTAGTTAGTTGATTTTTATTTTGGGTGGACACACCAAAATCTAATGAAGCTGCATCATGTAGGTAGAGTTTTATTTAGAATACCCTATTTACCTGTCCTGACGTGGGCGGGACTCATATTTTTGGGGTCGACTTCTGCCAGTCAGCGCGTAGTGATACCTAAGGAATTCTTTTTCGAGCCGGATAAACTGGCTCACGCCATAGCATATGGTGTACTGGCACTTTTGCTGTTGTTAGGGAATTTCTACGCATCAACACCGAATAGACGGTGGCGCACGGCAGCGAGTTTGTTGTTTTGCCTGGGGTTTGGTATTATGCTGGAGTTCATTCAGTATTATTTTTTCCCCGCACGACAATTTGAATACCTGGACATGCTGGCGAACGCCATTGGCATTAGTCTGGGATGGATGACATATTTTTTTATCATTAAATAAACCTTGTCAGTATGGATTTAGCTGTTAGCGGCAGTGGCCTGGTTACAGCAGTTGTGGGAATTATTCTCGTACTGCTGGCGGTAATCCTGGCAATGCGTGTGGTTCTTCGCAAGCATTCAAAGGAAGGGCTGTCCGGCAAAAGCACCAAGGCAGGGAAGTCGCCTCTGCAGGCCCGGAACAAATACCCTGAAGCCGATGCATTTCGCTTAAGCGGTACGTTCTTTAATATTGGTCTGGTAGCTTCTCTTGGTCTTACGTTACTGGCATTCAGTTGGACACAATACGAGAAACAGGAAGAGTTTGAGGGTTTCCTGATCGAAGTCGAAGAAGACATCGAGATTGAGCCCCCTCGTACCGCTGAACCGCCACCACCGCCACCACCACCGCCACCACCTGTAATTGAAGAGGTGCCGGAAGAAGAAATCCTCGAAGAAGAGGAATTCGAATTTGAAGACATGTCTATCGACGCCGATGACGAAGTCTTTGTCGAAGAACCTAAAGAAGAGGCACCCCCCCCACCACCACCGCCACCACCCCCCCCACCACCACCCGAAGAAGAAGAAATCTTCATGGTGGTAGAGGATATGCCCCTCTTCCCGGGCTGTGAAGACGAGCCGGATAAAGCAGCACAAAAACGTTGCTCCGACCGTAAGGTGTTCGAGTACGTAGGTAAAAACCTGCGCTACCCGGCAATTGCCCGTGAGAACGGAGTGGAAGGTACAGTGGTTGTTCAGTTCGTAGTAGAAAAAGATGGCTCTGTAGCCGACGTTTCTCTGCTGCGTGACCTGGGAGCCGGTACTGGCGAAGAGGCCGTCCGCGTGGTTGAATCCATGAACGATAAAGGCATTCGCTGGACACCTGGTAAACAGCGTGGCCGTGCCGTTAAGGTACAGTTCCGCTTGCCTATCCGCTTTAAATTACAGTAAGGCAGCAAGCCTCACCAACCATAAAGCCGGCTTATCATACGCGATAAGCCGGCTTTTTTGTGTTATTAAGTTGGGCAAAGAAGTCATCTGGCAGAAGCTGTATTCAGTGGGAGCAACTTTTGCCAAAATATACCGTTCTTTAAAGGTATACGATGCGGTGCGTTAGCCGACAGATAACACAAAAAGCACAAACTATTCTTATGCGACTTTTGACCTTTTTGGCTCTTTTTCTTACGCCACTACTCCTTAGTGCCCAGGATTCGCGCCTGGCACAACGATATTATATGGATGGGGAGTACGAAAAAGCTGCCGTACTTTACGAAAAGCTCTTTGAACAGAGTGAAGCCAACGAATACTATTTCGATCGCTACTTCAATTGTCTGCTCAACCTGGAGCAGTATGATGAAGCGGAGGATGTCGTCGAAAAACAAATCCGACGCACGCCCGAAAATATGCGCCTCTACGTGTCGCTTGGCAAATTGTACGAAAGTCAATACATGGATGATAAAGCAGAGCAGCAGTACCGGCGGGCTATCGACGAACTTCCCCGAAATAAATACGCCATCACCAAGCTGGCAAATATTTTCACCGTAGAAATGAAGTACGAACTGGCCATCGAAACCCTGGTGAAAGGAGCTAATCTCTTGCGCGACGATCAGGTATTTGCCTACAATTTGGCTGAATTGTACCGGCGCAAAGGAGAATCTGAAAAGATGGTCACCCAATACCTCAATGCTCTGGCCGCTAACCCGGATCGGATGAATACATTGCAGACGATTTTTCAGCGCTATTTCTCTAAAGCGGAGTTTGAAGAGCTTAAAAAACAACTGTATACCCGTATTCAGGAAGAACGCAATGCGGTCTATTACCCTGCGCTCCTCACCTGGGTGTTTATTCAGGAAAAAGATTACGGCAAAGCACTGCGGCAGGTGTTGGCTATGGATCGTCGCTTGCGCGAAAATGGACAACGCATTTATCAACTATCCGAGGTTGCCGCTAACGATAAAGACTACGATACGGCAATCCGCGGGTACGATTATATTGTGGAAAAGAAAGGACCAACGTCTTCGTTCTATGTCGATGCCAAGCGAGAAGCGCTGCGCAACCGCCGGCTAAAATTAGTGGAAGGCTATGACTATACCCGGGATGATCTGGTTATGCTCGAGCGTCAGTATTATGAGTTTCTCGATGAATTCGGACGCCGACAAGTTACGGCACCTATTATTCTGGAGCTGGCTGAATTGGAGGCACTCTATTTGAATGATATTCCAGAAGCCATCAGCCTGCTGGAGGAAATGCTGGAATTTCCAGGAATTAACCCCTACGTGCAGGCACGGGGAAAGCTCCGTCTTGGCGACTACTACCTGATTGAAGGCGAAGTTTGGGAGGCAACGCTCCTGTACAGTCAGGTGGATAAGTCATTCAAAGATGATCAGCTGGGGCACGAGGCGCGCTATCGCAACGCTCGGTTGTCGTATTTTAATCGCGACTTTCAGTGGGCGCAGTCTCAGTTTGATGTATTAAAAGCGTCCACGTCCAAGTTGATCGCTAACGATGCCCTGGATCTGTCTGTCTTCATTATGGACAACCTGGGCCTCGATTCTACGGAGACAGCCATGGGGTTATATGCCGATGCCGACTTATTGGTTTTTCAAAACCGTTTTGCTGAGGCTTTTCTGAAAATGGATACTCTGCTTACGGATTTTCCGGAGCACAGCCTGCAGGATGATGTCTATTACCTTAAGGCCCGCATTTATCAGAAGCAGCGGGAATATGCACAAGCGGCCACCGTGCTGCAGGAAATTGTAGACAACTATGCGGATGGTATTCGGGCTGATAATGCCCTTTATCAGTTGGGAGAGCTCTACGAAACCCATCTGGATGATATCGAGAAAGCTAAAGAATACTACGAGACGTTATTTATTGATTTTTCTAATAGCACCCTGGCCGTGGAGGCTCGCAAGCGATACCGCGCTTTGCGGGGAGATACGGTACAGTAGAAGTCGAGGGGCGAATGCGCCTGGACCAAACATAAAAAGGAGGAGCACATCCATGAGATGCGCTCCTCCTTTTTTATGGCAGGAAAGCACGTTAAAAATAACTTGCTTAAGCTTTCTTCAGTCGTTTTTCATCGGAAACCGTCAGGCGTTTACGACCCTTCGCGCGGCGTGTCTTCAGTACTTTACGGCCGTTTTTGGTAGCCATACGGGAACGGAAACCGTGCTTGTTCACGCGCTTTCTTCTCGATGGTTGATAAGTCCTTTTCATTATATTAGCTTTTATCCGTCTTCAAAAGTTGGGCAAAGGTAATGGTAATCCACATAATTATCAAATAACAGGACTGGAAATACGCGGGCCTAATTAAATCTCCATCAGATTTTTTTCCTTTGCTTCGACGAGTTTATCGATCTTTTGATTATAGGAATCGGTCATATCCTGCACCTCGTCTTCTTTGTCTTTCCCTGAATCCTCCGGATACCCTTCTTTGACTGCTTTTTTTATGGCATCCATTGCCTCGCGGCGGGCAGAACGAACGCCTAGTTTGGAGTCTTCACCAAGTTTTTTGGCATTTTTAGCCAGCTCTATACGGCGCTCCTCGGTCAGCAAAGGAATATTGATACGGATAAGTTCTCCATCATTCTGCGGAGTCAGGCCCAGGTTAGCTTCGAAGATAGCTTTTTCAATCGGCGCTACCATAGCTTTTTCCCACGGCTTAATCGTAAGGGTCTTAGAATCGGAGGTTCCGACGTTGGCCACCTGATTCAAAGGGGTGGGCGAACCGTAGTAGTCCACCATCACACCATCGAGCATACGCGGTGATGCTTTGCCGGTGCTGATTTTGACCAATTCATTTTGCAGGTGCTCGATGGCTTTATCCATCGACTCCTTGGCCTCGTCCATGTGCATGACTAATTCTTCTTCCTGCATGGTATATACGTTTTAACAATGAACCCCAAAAATACGGTAAATGTCGGGTTGTGGGAAAAAATTACTGCTTTTTGTCGCAAGACTATGTTGTCAATATGCTCAACTTACGACAAAAAACAGTAAACAGCAGCTCTTAGTCACTAGCTGCGGAGTAGCGCAGCACCAGGTAAAGAAGCATAACCAATGCACTTAATGCGGCCGCTACGTAGGTCATGGCAGCCCACCATAAGGCATCTTTGGCACCTTTGTATTCCTCACCGGTCGCTACCCGGCTCTGGTCGAGCCAGGCGAGCGCGCGCTTGCTGGCGTCAAATTCCACCGGTAAGGTGATAAAAGAGAACAGGGTCGTTACCCCAAAGGCGATGATAGTAATCAGCATAATCTGTGGCATACTACCTAAAGTCATGAAGGCAATGAGGAGCAACCACTGCTGCGCCATGGAGGATACCTGTACTACCGGTACCAGTTTAGAGCGCAATTGCAACATACTATAAGCTGTGGCGTGTTGCACGGCATGACCACATTCGTGAGCCGCTACGGCTGCCGAGGCAATACTGCGCCCCTCAAACACCTGCGGACTCAGGCTTACTGTCTTAGTGGCTGGGTTGTAGTGATCTGTCAACATTCCGCGGCCCTGTTTAATGGTTACATCGGTAATGCCGTAGTGACGCAGCATCGCCTGCGCAACCTCCTCACCAGTCATACGGGCCGTATTGGCTATACGGCCATACTTTTTGAATTTCGATTTTAGTTTTCGGCTGACGTACATGCCAACCAGGGATAATATACCCCCGACGATCATGTATCCGTAATAGCCGCCTAATCCCTCCATGGGTGCTCGTTTTTAGGGTGATTAATCAATCCGGTCAAATCCGGTATATGCCTGTAATACTTTGGGAATAACAATTCCCTCCGGGGTTTGGTTGTTTTCAAGTAGCGCGGCAATAATGCGGGCTAAGGCCAGCGCACTGCCGTTCAGGGTATGGGCTAATTGTGGTTTTTCGCCTTCGCTTTCGCGAAAACGCAGCTTGAGCCGGTTGGTCTGATAGGTCTCAAAATTGGATACCGAGCTTACTTCCAACCAGCGCTTCTGAGCAGCTGAATACACTTCAAAATCAAAAGTTAGTGCAGCGGTAAACCCTAGATCACCTCCGCAAAGGCGCAGGACGCGATACGGGAGCTCCAGCTTCTTCAGCAAGCTACCGGTATGCAGAAGCATTTCTTCCAGGACAGCATAGGATTGCCCGGGGTGGGCTACCTGTACAATTTCCACCTTGTCAAACTGATGCACCCGGTTTAGTCCGCGGACCTCACTGCCGTGCGAGCCGGCCTCCCGTCGAAAACAAGGGGTATACCCTGTAATCTTAATCGGCAGATCGTCCTTGCCAAGGATAACATCGCGATAGATGTTTGTCAGCGGCACTTCAGCGGTAGGAATGAGGTACAGGTTGTCTTTCTCGACGTAATACATCTGCCCTTCCTTGTCGGGCAATTGCCCGGTGGCGCGGGCGGTATCTTCATTAACTAACAGGGGAGGGACCACTTCTTCGTAGCCGGCTTTGGAGGCTTCGTCGAGAAAAAAGGAGATCAGAGCCCGTTGCAAACGCGCACCTTTTCCCCGAAATACCGGAAAACCCGAACCCGTAATCTTGGTGCCCAGCTCCATGTCGAGGATGCCGTATTTACCGGCTACCTCCCAATGCGGCAGAGCATCATCGTCTAAAGTGGGCAACTCGCCCGTCCAGGCCTGATAGATTTCATTGTCCTCATCCGTATTACCTGCCGGCACGCTGGTATGGGGGACATTAGGCAACTGCAAGAGTACCTGCCGGAGCTCTTCCTTGATCTCCTTGAGGTGAGTTTCGTTTTTGGCAATGCCTTCTTTCAGGTTGGTTACTTCGCTGCGAATTTTTTCCGCCTCCTCTCGCTTCCCCTGTTTGAATAAGCTGCCCACCTGGGAGGAAAGGGTATTGCGGCGTGCTTTGGCCTCGTCGAGGTCGGTTTGCACGGCTTTGCGTTGATCGTCTAAGGCTACCGCCTTGTCGACCAATTGAAGGTCTTCCTCAGAGAAATTACGCGTGCGCAAGCCCGCAATGACGCGTTCTTTGTTTTCGCGGATGAAGTTAACTTGTAGCATATGTTATTTTGACTTGGATTGTCGATCTCCTTGTGTGTACTGCCGGCCGGGCCCAATCGGCAGGCAAAAACATGTTTTGTGGGCTAATCCGCTCCGCATAATGAGCAGAACGGGGAAATTACGGAATTGCCAATAAACCAGTAGAATTCTGGAAAAGCTAACGCCGAATAAACTTTAGTGCTAAATATTGATTACTTTTTTGCAAAGATAATGCTTGAAATTCAAAATTAAGTGTATTTTTGCTTTTGCAAAGTGAATACGCACTGCACATACTGCGCTAAAGCGCACGTTGTAGGTTTTCATCCAAATCCTACTCTTTCCACTTTTCAACCATTGGCATCCAAATAGTCCCGGAAAGTAGGATGTTCAGTAACCGTACTTTACCGGTCACCACTGAGCAGTTTGCATTTAAATTCCCACATGTAACACAAAATTTACCATTCAGGTATGTGATCTCACCTGACAACGTACATCAGTACACAAAGCACACCAAAATTATGTTCGATATTTTGCAATTAAACGACATGCTTGTTCCTGAGCTCCGTGAATTGGCTGAGAAAATAGGCCTAAAAGGGTATAAGCGATTGAATAAAAAAGAGCTAATCTATAAGATTTTAGATCACCAGGCTATCTCAAAAGAAGGCCAGGAAGGAACGGAAGAGGTCGAAGGCGTCGAAATCGATAGCTTCACCAAGAGACCCCGTCGCATGCCCTCCTCTAATAAATCAGGAAGCTCCGACAACAAAAAGTCCGCTGACGAAAAAAAGTCTCGTACTACAAAGGCTGCTTCCAATAAGAAGAGCACTTCGAAAAACGAGAAAGATAAAGATAACGATAACGATAAGCGGGATAATGACAATAAGGGGCGCCGCCGCTCTTCCTCTTCTTCTCACAGTGAGCAGGATAAAGATAATCGTAGGCAGGACAACCGCTCGCGCGACAATAAAGACAATAAAAAGGATGATCAGTCAAACCGAAAAGGTCGTCAGCAAAGCTCCAGCCAACAAAAACCTCAGAAAGAGAAGTTTGATATTGAGCTGGATGGCATTATCGAAGGCGAAGGTATCCTGGAAATGATGCCCGATGGGTACGGTTTCCTCCGCTCCGCCGACTATAACTACCTGACCTCACCGGACGATATCTATGTATCACCTTCACAAATCAAACTGTTCGGATTGCGTACCGGAGATACCGTACGCGGCGCTATTCGCCCGCCTAAAGAAGGGGAGAAGTATTTCGCCCTGCTGCGCGTGTCTAAAATCAACGGCCTCGACCCACAGGACATCCGCGAGCGTGTACCGTTTGATTACCTGACGCCCCTCTTCCCGGAAGAGAAGTTTAACCTGGCGTCTTCACCGACCGGCCGCGACCTGGGTAACCGCATGATTGATTTGTTTACTCCTATTGGCAAAGGCCAACGTGGACTGATCGTGGCTCAGCCTAAAACGGGTAAAACCTTCTTGCTGAAAGATATGGCCAACGCCATCAGTAAGAATCACCCCGAGTGCTACATCATAGTTCTACTGATCGATGAGCGTCCGGAAGAGGTGACCGACTTCAAACGTAGCGTAAATGCGGAAGTGGTGGCTTCTACCTTCGACGAGCCGGCCGATAACCACGTTCGCGTGGCGAATATCGTACTGGAAAAAGCCAAGCGCCTGGTCGAATCAGGCCACGATGTGGTCATTATGCTCGACTCTATCACCCGTCTGGCTCGCGCCTACAATACGGTCGCTCCGGCAAGTGGTAAGGTCCTATCGGGTGGTGTGGAAGCTAACGCCCTGCACAAACCGAAAAAATTCTTCGGTGCAGCCCGTAATATTGAAAGCGGTGGATCGATGACCATTCTCGCTACCGCCCTGATTGATACCGGCTCCAAGATGGACGGTGTGATCTTCGAAGAGTTCAAAGGGACTGGTAATATGGAGCTACAGCTCGACCGTGGCCTGGCCAACAAGCGCATGTTCCCAGCTATCGACCTGACGCGCTCTTCTACCCGTCGCGAAGATCTGCTGCTCGACAAGGATACGCTGCAACGCATGTTTATCCTACGCAACCACCTGGCCGATATGAAGCCCGATGAAGCCATGGACTTTTTGCGCAAGCAAATGGCCGGTACGTCCAACAATGACGAATTCCTGGCAGCTATGAATGGCTAAGTTTTTCGTTCGGCTTTCGCCAAAAACATCCCCCCGACTGGACCGCTACGGTGTCCGGCGGGGGTTCTTTTTTTTGGCGAAAGCTGATAATAAAGTTGCTCAGCACGCTGTTATTTATATGCACCAATACTCATGTTATGATGAAAATGGCCTGTTTACCCGTGCTGTTCGTGGCAGTAATATCCTATTCTCTGCCTGCCCAGCCCATTCGCATCGAACTCCAGCCTAACGCCATTACGGAAATTAATGTCGACGGTACCAATGCCCTGCAATTAGCCGACCTGTCGTGGGCCTGGAACAGCTCCGTAGCCTGCTTCCCGGAAACAGAGGCCGAGCATTTTACCGGCTATCACGTGCTGTATACCTTTGACCTGCCGACGTATACGGAAGTGGAGATCGAAGCCATCCCCGGCGACCCTTCCCTCGATCTAAGCCTCTATGCCTACGAAGTAGGACAGGTCTCCGCAAGCAATACCGTACCCAACCTCAACAGCTGTATACGCTGTGAAGTCGACCACAAATGGGATCGACCCCGCCGGGGACGTACCCAAACCCATGTGCGCAAAGTGTCCAATATCCTGGCCCTACGTAATCCCTACGAAGTGGTGGTCGGCATAGTCGGTCCGAAAACAGCCTTTACCGAAGCGGGCGTCACCTTGCGTATCATCCAAAAAAATAGATGATTTAAGGTATTCTACCTCGCATCTTGCACCTCAACCCCGTTTCCGGTAATTGAGCATGGCGGCTGCGTTGATAACAATGGCAAAGCCACCCATGGCAAGCATCTGCCAGCGAATAGCCCACCAGTCGCTGCCTTTGAGCAGGACCAGCCGGATGACGTCTACAAAATAAGCCACCGGGTTGAGGCGCGTAATGGCCCGGGCCCAATCGGGCATACTCTCAATAGGGGTAAACAAACCACTCATCAGAATGAAAATGACCAGGAAAAACCAGGAGATAAACATGGCCTGTTGCTGCGTCTCGGTGATGGTCGAAATGAAGAGCCCAATGCCCAGGACGGCCAGAAGGTAAAGGGCGGCAAAGCCAAAGACCAGGCCCAGGCTGCCGACAATCGGAATGGAAAAAACCAACCAGCCTGCGAATAATCCGATCGCCAATTCTACCAGAGCGATGAGCCAGAAAGGGAGTAGCTTGCCAATTACAAATTGTGATTTGCGAATAGGACTTACATTAATCTGCTCGATCGTACCAATTTCTTTTTCCTTAACAATATTGAGGCCGGAGAGAAACATACCGACCAGGGTCACCAGAAGGACTAGTATGCCCGGTACCATAAAGGTATAATAGTCCATCTCCGGGTTGTACCAGTAGCGGTAGGAGGGTAGCCACTGCGTTGTCCCCACAATGCCACTGCGAATCTCCTGGTTGAAATCACGAATAATAGCCTGCGCATAGCTGTTCGCCAGACCCGCCTTCACTCCGTTAATAGCATTGATGTTGAGGTGCAGCGCAGCCGCACCGTCGCGGAGCAGGTTGCGCTCAAATCCATTCGGGATATCCAGCACGAGGTCGGCTTCGTCCCGGGCAATGGCTACAGTTCCTTTTTTGGCGGAAGCCGGCATGCCTTCCAGTAAAAAATAATTGCTGGCCGCAAAGTGTCCGATGAGTTGACGGGAGTAAGTGGTTTGATCCTGATCGACCACCTGCAGTACCAGATTGCGCACCTCATAATCAGCTGCATTGGCCAGGATCAGCAGTTGAATGATGGGCATGACAAAGATCATCACCACAATCACCCGGTTGCGGAAAATCTGTAAAAACTCTTTGCGCAATAAGAAAAGGATTGTTTTCATGATGACAGTCGAATGTTAAAGTTGCGAATACTGAGCAGGGTGAAGATGAGGAACATCCCCGCCATGATGAGCGTCTCCTCCCAGATGTAGGCCATGCCCACCCCTTTCAGCATGACGTCTTTAATGATGATGATAAACCATTTGGCAGGAATAATATTACTGATCATCTGCAGGGGGAGTGGCATCGATTCGATAGGAAAGATGAAGCCGGATAACAGGATGGTTGGCAGCATCAACACCATCAGCGAAAACAGCATGGCCACTTGCTGACTGTCGGTACGGGTAGAAATAAAAATCCCTAACGCCAAAGCTGTCAGCACAAAGAGTAGGCTTTCGCCAAAAAGTAAGAGCAGGCTACCCCGGATGGGCATAGCGAAGACCCACACGGAAAGTAGTAGGATCAATGCTGTATTGATCATCGATAAAATGACGTAGGGCGCGACCTTACCCAGAATGATAAACACTGGCCGCAGGGGTGATACCAGCAGTACCTCCATGGTGCCTAATTCCTTCTCACGGGTCAGGGCAATGGAGGTCATCATGGCGCTTACCAGCATCAGGATAATGGTCATCACACCCGGCACAAACATAAAAACACTGGCCAGCTCCTGATTATACAGCATGCGTAGTTCGGTATGTATTTGCCGGGGAGGTACCTGGGTTACGGTCTGTTGATCTCGCAGGTAGTCGGCCACGATGGCCTGCGTGTAGTTGACCAGGGTAGTGGCGGTATTGGGGTCGGTAGCATCGGCAATAATTTGTAAACCGGCACTGGCAAACCAATCTTTGGGGAAGATGATCCCCAGCTTGATATCGCCTTGTTGAAACAGGTTTTCCAACTCCTGCTCACTGCGGATATTTGCGGCAAATATAAAGTATTCGGAGGCGATCAGTCGTTCGGTCAGTGCATGGCTGTGCTCGTCGTGAGCGCGGTCAAGAATGGCGACATCGGCCTCCTTGATCTCATTGGTAATGGCAAAGCCAAACAGTAGAATCTGCATAATGGGCATACCAAATAAGATCAATAGTGTACGGCGGTCGCGCAGAATGTGCCAGACTTCTTTTTGTATGATGTGGAAGAGGGATCGCATAGTCTGATGGATTAGGAGCGTTCGCTTTCGCGCGCTAGTTTGAGAAATACACCATTCATATTATCCTGGTCGAATTGGGTTTTCAGATCATGCGGAGGTCCCATAGCGCGGATTTGACCATCGACCATCATAGAAATGCGATCGCAGTATTCGGCTTCATCCATATAGTGCGTGGTCACAAAGACGGTGACCCCGCGCTCGGCAGCAGCATAAATAAGTTCCCAGAATTGCCGTCGCGTGATGGGATCAACGCCCCCGGTGGGTTCGTCTAAAAAGACAATGTCGGGCTCGTGAATAATCGCCGTGGAAAAGGCTAGCTTTTGTTTCCAGCCCAGGGGTAGCGAGCCGACCAGGGAGCGGGCTACGTCCTGCATTTGTAGCTCATCAATTAATGCCCGGGTACGCTGCCGTACGGCCCGCCACGAAAGGCCGTAAATTCCGGCGTAAAACTGAATATTTTCCCGCACCGTGAGGTCTTCGTAGAGCGAAAATTTCTGGCTCATATAGCCAATTCTGCGCTTGATTTGTTCGGCCTCGCGATGGATGTCAAAGCCGGCAACGCTACCCTGACCAGAGGTGGGCCGCGATAGGCCAGTCAGCATGCGCATCGCCGTGGTTTTTCCGGCTCCATTAGCCCCCAGAAAACCGAAGATTTCACCCCGACTCACCGAAAATGTAAGGTGGTCGACTGCGGTAAAGGTGCCGAAGCGTTTCGTGAGCTCCCTGGTTTCGATAACGTGTTTAGCGGGCATAACTATTGGTTTGGGCACGTGCCGGTTGGCCCATGCGATCCATAAAGCAATCTTCGATAGTCGGTGCGATTTGTCGGATGTTGGCAGGTTGGAAATCAGCGGTATTTAAGGCGTGCTCGATTATTTCGGCAGGCATCTTCGTGCGGGTGGCGAGGTGTAGGCTTTCGCCAAAAGGGAAAGCGGAAATGGTAAAGTCTTGCTTTCGCAAAAAACGCAGCATGTGGTACCGATCCGGCCCCTCAATCTGCCAGAGCGGATGTGGGTAAGCGGCTCGAATGGCTTGCGGAGTATCGATGCCCAGGATTTCACCCTCCTGAATCAAGGCAATACGGTCGCACAACTCCGCCTCGTCCATGTAGGGGGTAGAAACCAGAATAGTGATGCCCTTGTGCTGTAGCTTTTTTAGCATACCCCAAAATTCCTGACGGGATACGGGGTCAACCCCCGTGGTTGGTTCGTCCAGAAAAAGTACCTGAGGGCGGTGAACCAGAGCACAGCACAGGGCGAGTTTTTGCTTCATTCCTCCCGACAGTTTACCCGCGCGTCGGGTCTTGAAGGGCTCCAGGTGCTGGTAGATATCTTTAATGATATCGTAATTAGTGGCTACGGTAGTGCCAAAGATGGAGGCAAAAAAATGCAGGTTTTCCTCGACTGATAAATCCTGGTAGAGGGAAAAACGCCCGGGCATATAGCCGGCTTGCTTGCGTATCTGCCGGTAATTTTTTTCTACGTCCTGACCGGCAACTTTTGCCGTGCCTTTATCGGCGAGCAGCAGGGTGGTGAGGATGCGGATTAGGGTCGTTTTACCCGCTCCATCCGGACCGATCAACCCGAACAATTCTCCCTCTCCAACGGAAAACGTCACGTTGCGCAGGGCATCCTGCTCACCGAATGATTTGTCTATGGCCTTGATTTCGATCATGGTGTTGTTGTTTGGTGGTAATTATGTGGAGGCGCCTCTACCGGACCGACGACTGTTCACCGTCGACTGTCCATGTGATTTCGCCGGGCATGCCGATTTTCAGACGGCCGTCGTTGGGTACGTGAACCTTAATGGCGTAGACCAGGTTGACGCGTTCCGCTTTGGTTTGTACGATCTTGGGAGTAAACTCAGCCTTATCGGCGATCGAGGTAATGGTGCCACTCAGGCGCTGATTAGTATCGACATCCTGATCGATCCAAACATCGACGGTTTGGCCCAGGTTAAGGTGTGGCAACTGGGCACCGCTGACGTAGGCCCGTAGGGTAAGCTCCGAGAGGTCGGCAATTTTATAGAGGGGCTTTCCGGCGGCGACCATCTCTTCCGGTTCGACAAGTTGGGTTAATACTCTTCCGGTTACCGGATTGATAATGGTGCAGCGATCCATTTTATCGTTTAGGATACGGAGTTGGGCTTCCAGGGGTTCGACTTCGGCCAGGATTGACCGGTTTGCCGTATTAATTTGATCGCGGGTAGCGGCCATTTGTTGCTGTACAACGGTTATTTTTCCCTTGATATCATCAACCTGTTGCTCGGGAACGGCCTGCTCGGCAAGCAAGCCTTCCAGCCGGCGTAGCTCGCGCTCCAGATTGTTTTTTTGCGAAAGCAGAATATCGATCTGAGGCTGTGTGTTCTGCGTCTTTTGCCGGATGGCGCGAATGCGAGCCTCTAGCTGTTGGCGCTGCAGATGTAGGGGGATGGTGTCGACCATACCGATGACCTGGCCCGAGTCGAGACTTTTTCCTTCGGCTACGTCCAGAAAGAGCAGGGGGCCACTAGCCTGGGGGGCGACGAAGACCTCACGGGCCTCGAAGGTGCCGTAGGCATCAGCCGTTGGTTCTTCCATTTGACAGGCACTGAGCAATAGGGTAAGGATGAGGAGAAGCGGAAATTGATTTTTCATAGTGGCTATTTATTGGTGGACAGTCCGTAGCGGGTGCGGTACTGAACCTGTTCGCGGATAAGGTTTAGATCAAGGTGGTCAAGGGATAACTCAGCCTGCAGTAAGGCATTGAGGTCACTGAGGTAGTCGGTGGCAGCAATTAGTCCACGCTCGAGTCGGGATTGACTCTCCGTCAGGATTTCCTGCCGTAAGTTGCGAATGTCTTCCAGTCCTGCGCGTTGTGCCTGCAACTGCTGCAGGTTGGTCTGATAGGCCTTTTCACCCAGGGTAGCCTGTTTTCGGAAAGACTGTTCCTGTTGCTCCACCATCTCTTTTTGCAGAACGAGCTGCTGACGTCGGCGATCGGTCTGTTGCCAATCGGTAATGGTCCACCGGGCACGAATACCACCCAGGGCGAAGGGGCTGAAGGTGTCGTCAAAAAAGTTGAGTGGATTCGGGTAGCCGAGGCCGGTTTGTAGAAAAAGTTGGACCATAGGTTTGCGTTGGGCGGTAAGGATGGCTTCGCCGGCTTGTATCTGTTCGCGCTGTAAGGCAAACTGAGTCAGCTCGGGTCGCACCAGGGATGCATTACGCAGATTGGGGCGGTAGCCGGGAAGGGAAAGTTCCGGGGTTCCGCTAAATACAGTATCGGTCAGGACCGAAAGGGACTGTAGTGCTGCCCGCTCCTGCCCAGCTGCCTGTTGTTGCTGATTTCTTAGTTCGAGGTCACGTACCCGCAGGCGGTTTAGATCACTGGCGGTAGCTGTACCGTATTTCAGTGCTGCTTCCAGCTGCTCAATTCGTTGTTGAAGATTGTCGCGAGCAGCTTGCAGGGTCGCTTGCCGCTGCCGGGCCTGCAGTACGCCAAAGTAAAACTGATCGACCTGCTGCCGCAACTGATATAAATGTACCTCCAATTGTTGTTGGTCAGTTCGCAATTGGGCTGAGGTGCGATTTCTTTGTGCGTCGGTACGACCCCCGTCGTAAAGGGCATAATTGGCGTCAAGGGTCAAGTGGAACCGTTCGAAGGGCAATTGGGGTACCGATAAACCCGGTGCTTCCAGGGGCAGTGCTACCACATCAGATTGATAACTAGCTTGACCGGAGAGCTGTAGCGATGGCAGGCGGGTAGCCTCCAAATTGTCCAGTGTGAGTTGGGAAAGCTGAGCCAGGGCAGCGGAATTTCTAAGCCGTGGGTCAGCTTCCTTTGCCCAGGCATAGCACTCATTCAGGGAGAGTTTATCCACCTGGGTAAATAAAGGCGAAAAAAATAGGCTAAGCAGTCCGGTAAATAGTATTCGCATCATGGAGCATCGGTTTGTGTAGGCGTCAGGGCCTGTTTAACGAAAGATATAACGGCCGTTTTGCGTTCTTGCATGAGCTGATAGAAGGTGGCATTATCCATGTTGGTCATGCCTTGCAATAAGGGTTTTCCCGCAAAGGGAAAAACACACATGGAAATGATGCTTATCATTAATTGTACGGGATCAACCGGGTTAATTTTGCCATTCTGCCCTGCGGCGTGGATTTGCGTAAGGAGACGGGCAATGTCCGGGAAATTCTTGCGGGACTTAATGTGCTTAATCAGCGCGTGGGGATGCTGATTGATTTCAGACAGGACAAAGCCAGGCAACATGGGGTTCTGTAAGAGCATATCAATGTACTTGCTGATGATGTACTCCAGGCGGCCCATCAATTGGGTCTCTTCCGTAGCGATGGCTTTGGATAAGTGGCCAAAGAAGGTCTCCAGCGCTTCCTCAAAGACGGCCAGAAAGAGTTTCTGTTTATTCCATTTGTAGTACGTCAGCAGCCCCTTGTTGACTTTGGCAACGTCGGCAATCTCCTGGGTGCGGGCTGCCGCGTAGCCTTTTTCGGCAAACACGCGGCGGGCAGCCTCCAGGATTCGCTGATTGGTTTCGGAATCGATTGATTTACCCATTTGGCTAATTTTGGGGTAAGGTATGTCCTTTTTCGGATAATGTCAATGTTCTGCGTAAAAAAAATTACCCAAACGGATAACACCGGTAGAGGCGCGATTTATCGCGTCTTATCGGTATAAAAGAAAGGCGTGATAAACCGCGTCTCTAGAGGAGACGGTCGGCCAGCATTTGTTCGACGATAGTGCTGAGTTTGGGTTCGGCGGCGCGGGCCACGGCGATGACATCGTCAACGGTGGTAGGACGCAGGTCTTCCAGGGGGAAGCATTTGTTGGTGGCAACGGAGGCTACAAATACGGGCAGTTCCATGTGGCGGGCCACCAGCACCTCGGGGATGGTCGACATGCCCACCATATCGGCACCGATGATATGGGCCATGCGATATTCGGCCGGTGTTTCGAGGTTGGGGCCCTGTAGCCCCAGGTAAACGCCCTCGTGGGCACGGATGCCTTTTTCGGCAGCGATAGCCAGCGCGCGGGCATTAAGCTCCCGGTCGTAAGTGCCCAGCATATCGGGGAAGCGCGGTCCCAGGCGCTCGTCGTTGGTGCCCCGCAACGGATTGGCCGCCTGCATATTGATGTGATCTTTGATAAAGACGAGGTCGCCGGCCATAATCTGTGGGCTGACGCTGCCGGCGGCATTGGAGATGACGAGGCGTTTGATTCCCAAAAACTTCAGTACCCGTACCGGGAAGGTAATTTGCGGCATGTCGTAGCCCTCGTAATAATGAAAGCGTCCGGCCATAGCGACTACCCTGCGTCCGGCCAGGGTACCAAATACCAGCTTACCGCTGTGGCTTTGCACCGTGGATACTGGAAAATGAGGGATGTCGGCGTAGGGAATCTCGCAAACTGCGTCAATTTTGTCGGCCAGTTGGCTCAGCCCGGTACCCAGGATAATGCCGGTTTCGGGGGTAAAGTCAGTTTGGGTGCGCAGGTAAGAGAGGCTTTCCTGTATTTGATCGTAGAGCTGCATAGTGCGATATTTGGTAGATTGGAAAATACAAAAAACAGTCGGAAGGTCTTCCTGCCGGGCTGTCTGTGCAGGGAAATATTAAAAAGGTGTATACTGAAATAGGTGAAAAAAATCTACTTTTGACAAGATTTATCACGGAACATTCTCCCTGAAGGAGAATAAATATGCACCTATTATGCCCTACCAGCAGACTATTTCGATGAAAGCAGGCCGAGTTTACCGTTTGCTGCTCGTACTATTTTTCACTTCGCTGTATACCCATGTCATCACGGCAAATACGATAATCTATGTCAAGACCGTAGCTTCAGGAACAGCTGACGGAAGCAGCTGGGTAGATGCTACTACCCTGACCGACGCCCTGAATCAGGCGAACAGTAGCGGGACAACATGTCAGCTGTGGGTTGCAGCCGGCACCTATTTGCCAACCGCAGAGTTTGATGCAGATAATTCAGGTGGGAGCGACGTCCGGGAAAAGACCTTTTACCTTGCCAACAACATGGAGATTTACGGGGGGGTCACGGGTACGGAAACAAATGTGAATCAGCGGAATTGGACGGTACACAAAACTATTTTTAGTGGAGATATTGGGGTTGCTCAAAACGCCGCCGACAACGCTTACCATGTGGTTTTTCTGGATGGAACGACTGCGAACGGTGCATTAGACGCCAGCTGCATCATTGATGGTGTTTACATCCAAAACGGGAATGCCTCTGGTAGCGGTATTCACGCTCATGGTGGGGGTATGTTGAATGACAATGCCTCACCTACGGTTGAGAACACCTGGTTTTCTAATAACGTCGTGGATAGTCACGGAGGGGCAGTCTACAATGATGGACAAAGTTCTAAAAACGCCAGTCCAACCTTTGAGCGCTGTCACTTCTACGAGAACACGGCGTCTAGTGGGGGTGGCGTATTTAATAATGGATTCTCGGGAATAAGTAATGCTAATTTCGTCAATTGTGCTTTTGCTAATAATGTCGCTTCCAGTAATGGTGGGGCTATTTTTAATATGGCACAGTTTGGGTTTAGCCAGCTGTTCTCATCAACTGCACCGTAGCCAATAATAATGCTTTTACAGGCGATGGAATGTTCAGCTTGGGAACGTCCGGGAGCAGTTCCTCGGAAATTTCGAATACTATTTTTTGGAATAATGGAGAAGAGATTGTTCAGACCGATGCCTCAGCCTCTGTAAACTATTCCATCATTGACGATGATACGCCGGATGGATCGGTGAGCCTTCCAGCCGGTGTTACGGGAGCCAATAACCTGGATAGTGACCCTCTTTTTCTGGATGCAGCGAATAATGACCTGCGAATTAGCGCGAGCTCCCCGGCCTTTGACGCCGGCCTTAACGATATCATTAGCATGCCTACCGATCTGTTCGGGAATCCCCGGGAGAGCTATACCTCGGTCGATATCGGGGTCTATGAAAATCAGTGCCCTGATGCCGTCTACGCTGCGGCAACAACTTTTTTCGTGTCTTCCACAGCAAGTGACGGTGCAACAGGACTGAGTTGGGGTGATCCTTTAACCTTACAGGATGCCATTGACCGTAATTGTGATTGTCTTACGGAAGGAGGGAGCGTTCAGCCGATCTGGGTAAAGGCAGGACATTATTACCCCGAACGGGATCGATACAAGAATAGTACGCCACCCAGCGACCGCGATAAAATGTTTTATCTGCCCGTAAACATGGAGATTTACGGAGGGTTCTTTGGCAATGAAGTACTGTTTAGTCAACGCTCCTGGCAAAACCACCCTACCGAGCTCGATGGCGACCTGGGCGTACAGAACAGTTCAGCGGACAATGCCTTCCACGTTCTCTTTATTGATGGGACAACCTCAAAAGGAGCCATCAATAGCACCACTATCGTCGATGGATTTATCATCCGCAATGGCAATGCCAACAATCCTAATTTCCAGCTTGCTGTTGCCTACGGTGGAGGAATCTACAATGCGGGAAGTGGTGCCGGAAGCAACTGCTCTCCAACTATTCGCAACTGCCGGATACTCGACAACTATGGTTCCTTCGGAGGAGGCGTATACAACGATGGCTCAGCCGATGGGCAGTGTGATCCGATCTTTACCAATTGTTCATTTATCGATAACGCTGCCCAGTTTGGGGGCGGGGCGATGAATAGCGGTATCAACGGCGGGCAATGTGATGCTACCTTTATCAATTGTCTTTTCTCTCAGAATCAGGCGAGTAATCAGGGTGGGGGACTCTACAATAACGGCTTTCAGGGGAGCACGCAGCTTTATTTTGGCAACTGTTCCTTTTCCCAGAACTCCGCGACCAATGAGGGCGGAACCATGCGCAATCAGGGCGATTCCGGGATAGGGCTGGTTACGATCGAAAATGCAATCATTTGGAGTAACGGCAACGAGTTTTCGAACCAAAGCGCCACGGTCAGTTTAGATTATTCCATCCTTAACGATGGAACCGACGACGGAGTCGTTAGCCTGCCCCCCGGAGTGAGTGGGGCCAATAATCTTGACCACGACCCTTTATTCGTGGATGCAGCGAATAACGACCTTAAATTACAGGTGAATTCTCCGGCCATAGACATGGGGTCTAGTGCAGCCTCTGGGCTATCCGGAATCACCCAGGATATTGCCGGCGAACAACGCGTAATTAACGGAACGGTTGACATGGGGGCCTTCGAGAGTCAGTGTCCGGCGGCGCTAAATTTCGGTAATACCATTTATGTCAAAAAAGATGCCACCGGAGCTGCCGATGGCAGCAGTTGGGAAAATGCCTATACCGATCTGCAGGATGCATTAGACTTTTCCTGTAATTGCGTGGCGGAAGGAGTTCTGCTGCCGATATGGGTAGCTGCGGATACCTTTGTACCCTCCCGCGACCGCTACGGCAATACCAATCCGGTCGATCCGTACGCGAAAACATTTTACATTTCTGGCGAAGTGGAGGTGTACGGAGGATTTACCGGGACAGAAAGTAACCTCAATGAGCGCGACTGGCTAACTAATAAGACCATTATCTCCGGAGATTTTCCCGAAGACGGGGTGGGCGGCGCATTCGCTATCACAGGTCTTACTATTGACGGCACTTCGGATAAAGGAGGAATTACCAACACTTGTTTGATAGACGGGCTTACCTTTTTACGGGCGCAAAATCTTTTGCGAAATGAAGGTTCTGGTGCCGGAGCCGTTTGTTCTCCATCCATAGAAAATTGCCATTTTTTGTATGCAACCCAGGGCATTGTTAATGAAGGCAATTATTCTGGCATTAGTAGCCCTCTGATTAAAAACTGCGTCTTCGATAGTATGTGGTTTTTCAATATTTATAACGTCGGGGTAGGGGGTAATTCCAGCCCGGTCATTGATCAATGTCTGTTCTTAGGTGGGCTACATCCAGGGACGAGTATGAATTTTGGCTCTGTTATCCAGAATAATGGAACGGTCGGAGGTATTGCCAATCCTGTTATTTCGAATTGTACATTTAGAGATATTAAGGTTGCTGGGGAACTTATTGCGAATGGTGGTAGTGGGGGCGAAAGTAGCCCCACGATCGTCAACTGTTCTTTTACCGATAATGTTAGCGATGGTTTTGGCGTAATTGGCAATAATGGAAGGGATGGCGTAAGTAGTCCAGTGATTACTAATTGTAGTTTCTCGAACAATGAAGGTTGGTTTGCGGGAGCTATTTCCAATGACGCGATCCGGGGCGAAAGTAAACCGGTGATTACCAATTGTAGTTTTGTCAACAATTCCGGAGACCCCGGCAGCTATGGAAACGCAGGGGCCATCTATAATCGGGCCAGTAATAATAACCCTGCCGAGAACGGAGTGCTTATGCTGACACTGAATAACGTTATTTTCTGGGGCAATACCAGCACGGCGGCTGCGTCAGGAGATAATATTTCTCAAACCGATATTGCGCTCACAGAGATGAATAATTCGATTTTTGAGGATGATTCAGCTGATGGGAATGTAGTACTGCCCGCAGGGGTTTCTGGTACAGGTAATATTGACTTTAACCCTCAATTTGTAGATGCTGCCAATAATGATCTGCAGTTGACACAGTATTCTCCGGCTATTGACCTGGGGGATAAAACCGTAGCCCAGTTGAGTGGCGTAGACACGGACCTGGCAGGTAATATGCGTGTTTTTGGCATACAGGTGGATGCCGGAGCCTACGAATTTCAGGATTATGTGTGCGATGACATCAATCTGTCTCTTGGTTCAAATAGTCAGACAACAGGCACTTACAGTGGACGTAGCACCCTGGTCTCCAGTGCGACGATTGAACCCGGGGAAAACGTGCTGTATACGGCGGGCCAATCCATCACGTTGTCTCCTGGATTTCATGCGAAAGAGGGAGCTGATTTTCATGCTATTATTGCCTCTTGTGCACAGGCGCAGACGTTTTCTTACCCACCTGAAGACTATACCGCGCCGGAAGATATTCCCGAATCACCGACCGTATTGGTTAAGGAGCTTTCTCTAAGCTTGTCCCCTAACCCAGTAAAGTCACGCGCCGCAATTACACTTTATCTACCAGAAGCCGGAGTTGCTTCCCTGGAACTCTATTCAGTCGGAGGTGTTCTCCTGGAAAGCGTGCAGGGGTGGGCTAATTTTACTCAGGGCTATCATTCGTTTGAGCTTAAGGCTCAGAAGTATAGCCCGGGATTGTACTTTTTAGTCGTCCGGCACAAGGGAGGAGTACTTAATAAACGGTTGGTTATTAGCGACTAAAAAAGGATAAACAGGGTTAAAAAACAAATGGCTTTCGCTTGGAAAGCCATTTGTTTTTTATCTCACCGGAAAAGCCTGGAAGCCAGCAAAAACATTTTTGAGATGGCTTCTAATCTACAATTAACGCTTCCTGATCCAGCTGCTGCTGTTTGATATTATCAGGCAGTTCGCGGAATTCGTATTGCTGATTGCGCAGGCGCGGAACGTAGCCGGCTTCGGTGATGGCTTCCTGAATACCGTCGGCGGTAAAGCGGAAGCGGGCACCGGCAGCGGATACTACATTTTCTTCGATCATGATACTGCCGAAGTCGTTGGCGCCGGCGTGCAGGCAGAGTTGGGCCACTTCTTTACCCACCGTCAGCCAGGAGGCCTGAATATTTGGGATGTTGGGCAGCATGATGCGGCTCATAGCGATCATACGCACGTATTCGTCGCCGGTCGATTCGTTGCGGGCGCGTTTGAGTTTTTTGAGGATAGTGTCTTCATCCATAAATGGCCAGGGGATAAACGCAATGAAGCCTACCGCACCTTCGGGTTTCAGCGCCTGCGTGTCGCGAATGCGCACCAGGTGGTCGATGCGCTCTTCGTTGGTTTCGATGTGCCCAAACATCATAGTGGCCGAAGTAGTGAGGTCGACTTTATGGGCGGCGTGCATAATATCAAGCCATTCCTGTCCACCGCATTTCCCTTTGGAGATCAGGCGGCGTACCCGGTCGGCCAGAATTTCAGCACCAGCGCCTGGAAGAGAATCGAGGCCGGCATCCTTTAGGGCTTGTAGCACTTCGATATGTGTTGATTTTTCCAGTTTGGTAATGTGGGCGATTTCGGGTGGGCCCAGGGCGTGCAATTTGAGGTTGGGGTACAGTCCTTTCAGCGTTTTAAAGAGATCGACATAATAATCAAGGCCGAGGTCGGGATGGTGCCCTCCCTGTAGGAGTAATTGTTCTCCGCCGAAGGCAAAGGTTTCTTCAATCTTTTGTTTGTACTCTTCAATGGTGGTAATGTAGGCTTCGTCATGCCCGGGACGCCGGTAGAAGTTACAGAACTTACAGTTGGCTATACAGACATTGGTCGTATTCGAATTGCGATCAATAATCCAGGTTACATTATTGCCGGGGACGTGCTTTTGCCGCAATTTATTACCCACAAACATAAGTTCAGCGGTTGAGGCATTTTCGAAGAGGAAGACGCCTTCTTCGGTGCTGAGGTGATCCAATTGTAAGGCGCGGTGAAGCAAATCATCAATATGCATAAAGCGTACAGTTTATTAGCTTGGGCAAAAATTACACAAGTTCTTTATTTCTCCTATCAACAAAGATAGTAATTGGGGAGTTTTCCCGAAACCGGCTTATTTTCATTTTTTACTGAAAGATTTAGTCTGGGCAGTTTTTTTGGCGAAAGCCCTGGGGCACTGGATTTTAATAAAAAAAGGCCTTATATTTGCAGTAATTGCTGTGAGGCATAATCGAAAGAGGGAACCGGCCGGTTCCCTCTTTCGCGTTTTACACCTTGTCATTGCAAAAAGAAGATACATACTGTGGAAGAAAAGATTGCAGACCTGCTAGACGCAAAATTTAAGGAGCCTGAGTTTCGGGATTGTTTTTTGATTGAGACCAAGATGGGAGCCAATAAGCGATTACAGGTTTTTATTGACAGCGACGAGGGCATCAACTTCACCACCTGCCGCAAGATAAGCCGCTATTTAGAAGAGCATATTGATGGTCAGGGGTGGCTCGGTGAAAAATACGTACTGGAGGTGTCGTCCCCTGGTGTTGACCGGCCGTTAGTTATGGAACGGCAGTACCCCAAAAATGTGGGGCGCAAGCTGGAGGTGAAAGTCAGGGAAGAGGACAAAGCCCGTAAAGGCATTCTCAAGGTGGTCGAACCCGACCACATCGTACTGGAAGAAGAGCACACCGTCAAGCAGGGTAAAAAGAAAAAGAAAGAAAAAGTGGAGGTGGAGATCCCCTTCGACCAAATTGAACAAGCAAAAGTTAAAATTTCATTCTAAGAACTATGATGAACTTAGTAGATACTTTTTCGGAATTCAAAGCCGGAAAGAATATAGACCGCCCTACTATGGTACGGGTGTTGGAAGATGTTTTTCGCACACTGATTCGTAAAAAATACGGGTCAGATGATAATTTTGATGTTATCGTCAATACCCAAAAGGGTGACCTTGAGCTGTGGCGGGTACGCGAAATTGTGCCGGATGGTGAGGTAACGGATGATCGCAGTGAAATTTCCATCTCCGAAGCCCTATCGATTGATGAAGATTACGAAATCGGAGAGGAATGCTATGAGCAACTGCATCTGACTGATTTTGGTCGCCGTGCAATTATGGCTGCCCGTCAGACATTGATTTCGCGGATCATGGAGTTGGAGAAAGACGAAATCTACAAGCGCTATATTGATCGGGTAGGCGACGTTGTGGTCGGTGAAGTCAACCAAATTCTCAAGAAAGAGATTTTGGTCCTCGATGATGCCACGGACAACGAAATCATCCTCCCTCGCAATGAGATGATCCGCGGCGATTTTTTCCGTAAAGGAGAAATGGTTCGGGGGGTAATCAAGCAGGTGGAAATGAAAAATAATAACCCGGTGGTTATTATGTCGCGTACCGACAACACCTTCCTCGAAAAACTCCTCGAGCAGGAAGTGCCCGAAATTGAAGACGGCCTGATCAGCATCGTCAAAATTGTGCGCCTCCCTGGCGACCGGGCCAAGGTTGCGGTGGAATCGTACGACGATCGCATTGATCCGGTAGGAGCCTGTGTTGGTATGAAAGGATCGCGTATCCACGGAATCGTGCGGGAGCTAAATAACGAGAATATTGATATTGTCAACTACACCAATAATACCAGTCTATTCATTCAGCGTTCGCTGACGCCGGCCAAGGTGACGCGTATCGACCTGGACATGGAAAAACGCCACGCTCAGGTTTACCTGGAGGCTGATCAGGTATCGTTGGCTATTGGTAAAGGTGGTACTAATATCCGGTTGGCCTGTCAGCTAACGGATTTTGAAATCGACGTCTTCCGCAATGTGGTAGAATATGAGATCGACGACGTTGATCTCGAAGAATTTGCCGACGAAATTGAAGATTGGGTGATTGATTCGTTGAAGGATATCGGCTGTGATACCGCTCGTTCGGTACTGGAGCTGAATAAAGAAGAACTTCTGCGTCGTACCGACCTGGAAGAAGAAACCATTAATGCTGTACTGGGCATTCTGGAAGCAGAGTTTGAGGAAGAACGCTAGCATGAACCTCTGGTATGTCGGAGTAAATAGGTCTGATTATCTTCGGAGAAAATTACGGTAACCCAGGCACCCGAAATGAATATATTCTTTCGGGTGTCTGAGGTTCTGTAATAACTGCCTGATCCTTAAAGTTTTTTGAGAAACCAGGTGAAAAGCGAACTCTTTTGTTTATGTTTGTGTTCGTTTTGACAGCAGCAGGTAGTAAGAAAAATGCCTTCGCATAAAAGTTTTTGGCCTGACCGGTTGCAATGGCCTCTGGAAGCCGTATCTTTGTAAAGGCTCGTAATTAGTACTTCGGTCCTTTCGTGTCTGCGGGTAAGGCACATTATTAGAAAGAATTTTAAAGCTGCCAGCACTTGCCTTACAACTCTTATTTTTATAATAGCATGGTTGTAATTGTGCTCACGAAGGCTGAAAAGAAGCTTTTGCGGCTTTTAAGACGTTATTGTAAGTAGTAAAAAATCAGAATGACGAAACGTTTAGTTAAGATAGCTAAGGAACTCAATGTAGGAACCAGTACCATTGTGGACTACCTCAATGAGAATGGTTTTGATATTGACAACAAACCAACAGCCAAGGTCACTGAGCCTATGTATAACGCGCTGTTGAAGGAGTTCCAGAAGTCTATCGATATTAAAGAGAAAGCTGCCCAAATTAATATTGGCGTGCGCGCCAAAAAAGAAGAGGAAGCTGCTGCTCAGGAAAAAGAGAAAGCTGCTCCTACCCCCAAAGCCCAGGAGCCAGCCACCCCCGAAGCTCCGCAAGAAGAAAAGAAAGAAGCTCCTGCCGCTAAAGAGGAGGCACCCGCTGCCAAAAAGGAAGAAGAGGCCAAGAAAGAAGAAGTTGCTGCGCCTAAAGCAGATGGCCCTAAACTGAAGGTGCTGGGTAAGATTGATCTGAGTGAAAGCTCCCGAAAGCGCGGTAAGAAGAAAGCTACTCCGGCCAAGAAAGAAGAGCCTGCAGAAGCTAAAGAGGAGCAGCAAGAAGCTCCCAAAAGTAAGCCGGCCGCAGAGAAGAAAGAAAAAGTGTCCGAGAAAAAGGAGAAGCAGCAAGAAGCTCCCCAAAGTAAACCGGCCGCAGAGAAAAAAGAAGAGCCTGCTGCTAAAAAAGAGGAAGCACCTGCGAAAGAAAAAGAAGCTAAACCTTCCAAGGAGGAAACAGCTGCGCCCGCAGCTAAGAAAACAGAGGAAAAAACGGAAGAATCAGCAACCACTAAGAAAGAAGGGGTCATTAAAGCCAACGCACCGGAGCTACGTGGCCTTAAAGTATTGGGTAAAATTGATACAGATAAGTTCAAAAAGCCCAAAAAGAAGAAAAAAGAACCAGCCAAAGACGGCAACAAGAAATCGGATAGTAAAAAAGACGACAACACACGCCGTCGCCGTCGCCGTCGCCGTGTAACGGTGGAAGGAAATACCGGTGGAGGTCGTAATCGTGGCCGTGGCCGGGGTGGTAACCGAAAAGACCGTAAAAAGCAAGACGAAATAAAAGAGGTTTCCCAAAAGGAAATCGACGAAAAAATCAAGGCTACCATGGCCCGTCTGTCGGGTGGTGGTAAGAAAAAACGGCAACGCCTGCAGCGCGATAAACGAGCTCGAATTCGCGAGAAGGAAGAGCAAAAAGAGATCGAGCAGGAAACAGGACCACTCGAGCTTACCGAGTTCGTTTCGGTACAGGAGCTGGCCAACCTTATGGATGTACCCGTTACCGATGTGATTACCACGTGTATGAATCTCGGGATTATGGTTTCCATTAATCAGCGCCTCGATGCGGAAATCATCGAGCTCGTTGCCGAAGAATTTGGTCACGAAGTCGAATTCATCAGTGCCGAAGAACAGATCATCGGCGATGAAGTGGAAGAGGAAGAAGATGATCCGGCCGATCTGGAGCCACGCGCACCTATCGTTACTGTGATGGGGCACGTTGACCACGGTAAGACGTCTCTGTTAGACCATATTCGTAAAGAAAATGTAGCATCTGGCGAAGCTGGCGGAATTACCCAGCACGTTGGTGCTTACGAAGTTGTTCGGGAGGGTGGTCAGAAGATTACTTTCCTGGATACACCAGGTCACGAGGCCTTTACGGCGATGCGTGCCCGAGGTGCCAAGGTGACTGATATTGCCATCATCATTATTGCGGCTGACGACAATATTATGCCGCAGACGAAAGAGGCTATCTCTCATGCGCAGGCCGCCGGCGTACCAATGGTATTTGCTATTAACAAAATCGATAAGCCGGGTGCACAACCCGAGCGCATTAAGCAAGAACTGGCTGAAATGAACCTACTCGTTGAAGAATGGGGGGGTAAGTATCAGTCGCAAGATATTTCAGCGAAAACTGGCGACGGTATCGATGAATTACTGGAAAAAGTAATCCTCGAAGCCGAAATCCTCGAATTGCAAGCTAATCCCGACCGCCTGGCACAGGGAGCTATTGTGGAGGCTTCTATTGAAAAAGGCCGCGGTTACGTTGCTAAAATTCTGGTACAGAATGGAACACTCCGCATTGGAGATCCTTTGGTAGCCGGAGAATTTTCTGGTAAGGTAAAAGCACTGATTAACGATCAGGGCAAACGACTGGAAGAAGCCGGACCGGCACAACCGGTGCTGGTACTTGGCCTCGACGGTGCGCCGCAGGCAGGTGAGCTGGTTAAAGTAGCTGAATCCGAGCAGGAAGCTCGTCAGATTGCTTCCAAGCGCGCTCAGATCATGCGGGAGCAGTCGAACCGTGCCACCAAGCGTATCTCACTCGATGAAATCGGACGCCGACTGGCTCTGGGTACATTCAAAGAGCTTAACCTCATCGTTAAAGGTGACGTGGATGGCTCCGTGGAGGCTCTTTCCGATGCCCTGATCAAATTATCAATCGAAACCGTGCAGGTGAATGTCATCCACAAAGCAGTGGGGGCAATTGCCGAATCCGATGTACTTCTGGCCTCGGCTTCCGATGCTATTATTATCGGTTTCCAGGTACGCCCATCCCTCGGTGCCCGCAAACTGGCTGAGCGCGAAGGGGTAGAAATCAAGATGTACTCGATTATCTACGAAGCGATCGAAGAAATTAAGATGGCCATCGAGGGTATGTTGGAACCCACTAAAGAAGAGAAAATCCGGGCGGAAGTTGAAGTTCGCGAGATCTTCAAAATCTCTAAAGTGGGTACAATCGCCGGTTGCTTCGTCCGCGATGGAAAAATTAACCGCAATCACCACATTCGCTTAATTCGCGATGGTATCGTGGTCTACCCGAACAAGGAGGGTAAGCACGGGGAAATAGATTCCCTCAAGCGCTTTAAAGATGACGTCAAGGAGGTGAGAAACGGTATGGAATGTGGTCTTTCTATCAAAAACTTCAACGACATTAAGGTCGGTGATGTGGTAGAGGCCTACGAAATCATCGAGGTCAAACAAACACTTGATTAAGTAGGCAGCTTGACCAAGTAAAGAACAAAGGGCCCCACAGCGATTGCTGTGGGGCCCTTTTTGTTGCCCTCCACCATGAACTGCAAGATCTTGCGGCTGTAAATCTTTGAGATTTCTCTTCGTCTCTTCGTCCCTTCGTCTCTCCGTCTCTTCGTCTCTCCGTCTCTTCGTCTCTTCGTCTCTCCGTCTCTCCGTCTCTCCGTCTCTCCGTCTCTTCGTCTCTTCGTCTCTCCGTCTCTTCGTCTCTCCGTCTCTCCGTCTCTCCGTCTCTCCGTCTCTTCGTCTCTCCGTCTCTCCGTCCCTTCATCCCTTCATGCCTCCGTCTCT
>Ga0102940_1000078_pt1 | contig 63725 bp, 55 predicted proteins | sample SalPonR2_C_D1_MG_FD_78215 | JGI IMG/M metagenome (GOLD analysis project Ga0102940, IMG submission 78215) | Salt pond soil microbial communities from South San Francisco under conditions of wetland restoration - Salt Pond MetaG R2_C_D1_MG | ecosystem: Environmental > Aquatic > Marine > Intertidal... | reverse complement strand
GCCGCCGAGACCGCCCATCGCACCCTTGAGCGCGCCCAGCCCCTGGCCGGCAGCGTCTTCCATGGCAGCGGCGGCCATGACCAGGTCCTCGGACATGGACATCACGTCGTCGAGGTTCTCCCAGATGGCCGGCAGGGCCTTGGAGCCCTCTACGGAATTGTCCGACCCCTCGGGCCAGTAGGTGGATTGGTCCAGTTGGGACAGCGCCGCGATGTTCGAGGCCGCGGCACTCGCCGCGTCGGCGTCGTAGGCAATGCGTTCGCGGGCCATGCCACCCAGCACACCTATGTTGTGGGCATAGAGCTGCATGTGGGCCTGCCGGGCCTTCATGGCCCCGGCGATGGCGGGATCGACATGGGATTCGGCCACGGCAGTGGTGCCAAGGCCGGTGAGGCTCAGAACGGTAATGGCAGTCGCAAGACGCTTCACGGTAAAACTCCTGATTGAATCAGTTTCAGTGACATACACGATACCTGTGAGTAAAATCGAAGCCATTCCATAATTTTGCGTAAGGGGTCCGATTCCATGCACAGCCAGAACTGGGACGACCTGCGTTTCGTTCTCGCCGTGGCCGAGGAAGGCTCGGTGAGTGCGGCGGCCCGGCGGCTTCGGGTCAATCACGCCACGGTGCTGCGCCGGGTCGCCGCCTTCGAGGGGCGGGTCGGCCTGCAGCTGTTCGAACGCACTGCCAGCGGTTACGTGGTGCCGCCCGATCATCGCCGGGTGATCGACGCCGCGCGCGAGGCCGCCGCCGCCATCGGGGCGGTCGAGCGGGTGGCCCAGGGCGTCGAGATGCGCCTTACAGGGCGGCTCTGCGTGACCTCGACGGATACCTTTTGCCAAACGGTCCTGCCCGGGATCGTGCGCGATCTTGCAGTCGAGGGCGAGGGGCTGACGGTCGAGCTGTCCTGCACCAACGCCCACCTGGACCTGTCCCGGATGGAGGCCGATATCACCGTGCGCCCCGCCGTGCGCCTGCCAGAGGGGCTGATCGGGGAACAGGCGGGGACCCTCGGACTGGGCGCCTACGGGCCGGCGGCGGCCTCGACCGAGGGCTGGCTGGGCCTGCGCGGGCCACTGGAACGTTCGCGCATGGCCGAGGTCATGGACCGGCAGCAGCCCGGCCCCCTGCGCGCGGCGGCCGACAGTTTCGTCATCCTGCGCGAGATGGTCGCCGAGGGACTGGGCAACGCCATCCTGCCCAAGGTGCTGGCCGCGCAGGATCCGCGCCTGGTGCCGCTGGACCGCCCCGAGATGCAGATGGACATCCCGATCTGGGTCGCCAGCCATGCTGATATCGGCGGCTCGTCACGGTTGCGAGCCTTTCGCGCGCGCATCAAGGCCGGGTTGCAGGACCGGGCCGGTCGGCTGGGACCGGGCGCGCCACCGTAACGTGGCCCGCGCGACGGCTCCGTCCTGCTAGAGCATTCGAACCTTGCCGATATAGGGCAGGTTGCGGTTGCGTTGCGCGTAGTCGATGCCGTAGCCCACGACGAATTCATCCGGGATCTCGAAGCCGGTCCAGTCGGCCTTCACGTCCACCTCGCGCCGGGTCGGCTTGTCCAGCAGCGCGATGGAGCGCAGTTTGCGCGGCCCCCGCGCGCCCAGCAGCCCCAGCACGTGTTTCATGGTATAGCCGGTATCGACGATATCCTCGACAACCAGCACGTTGCGCCCCTCGATTCCGCCGCGCAGGTCTTTCAGGATGCGCACCTCGCGGCTGCTTTCCATGGAATCCCCGTAGGAGGAGGCCTCCATGAAATCCACCTCGACGTTCATGTCCAGCTCGCGCACGAGATCGGCGATGAAGACGAACGATCCCCGCAGCAGCCCCACCACGACCAGTTTCTCGCTGCCGTCGAATTCCGCGCGAATCTCTCGTGCCAGTTCCTCGATCCGGGCGGCGATGGTCTTTGCCGAGATCATCTCGTCGATGGCATAGTCCTCTTGCGTCATCTGGCCCCGCTGTCCTTCGTTGTGCTTGATTTCCGCGGCGCACTCTACGACATCACGCGCAAGAGTCACGCACACAAAGGAGCGCGGATGCCCGCCCATTCCGAGACCCGGCAGCTGCCCTATAGCGCGCAGCAGATGTACGACCTTGTCGCGGACGTTGACCGCTACCCCGAGTTCCTGCCCTGGACGGCCGCCGCCCGGGTGCGCCGCGTGGACGATCACGGCGACCACAAGGTGATGCTGGCCGACCTGGTGGTGTCGTTCAAGGTGTTCCGCGAGCGCTTCGGCAGCCGCGTGACGCTCTGGCCAAGGGCGCGCCAGATCGACACCGAGTATATCGACGGGCCATTCCGCTTTCTTGAAAGTACCTGGGAATTCCGCGAGGCCGAGGGCGGCTGCGAGGTCTCGTTCCGGGTGGATTTCGAATTCCGCAACAGGATGCTGCAGGGCGCGGCGGGGATGTTCTTCAACGAGGCGATGCAGCGCATCGTTCGCGCGTTCGAGGCCCGGGCCAAGGCGCTTTACGGCTGAACCGCGCCGATCAGCAGCGCAAGCGCATGTTCGACGGCCGCCGCGCGCACCTGCGCGCGCCCGATCGCCCCGAACTCCACGGTTTCCGTCCGGGTGCCGGCCGGCGTGGCCAGCCCGAAACAGACGCGCCCCTCGGGCTTGTGCTCCGACCCGCCGGGACCGGCGACCCCGGTGATCGACACCGCGAGTGTCGCCGCCGACCGGCCAAGTGCCCCCGCCGCCATCTGCGCGGCGACCTCCTCGGACACTGCCCCGTGGGCCGCGATCGTGGCCGGATCGACGCCCAGCATCTCGGCCTTGGCCGCGTTGGAGTAGGTGATGAACCCCCGGTCGAAGATGTCCGAGGACCCGGGGACGGCGGTGATGCCCGCGCCCAGCAGACCTCCAGTGCAGCTTTCGGCGCAGGCGATCATGTGGCCATTGGCGCGGGCGGCCTCGATCAGGGCCTCGACACTCATGGCGCGATCACCACATGCGACAGTCCGGCCAGCCCCAGGGTGATCACGGCGGCGAAAAGGCCCGCCCAGACATCGTCCAGCATCACGCCCATCGCGTCGCCGCGCCGGTCGGCCCGGCCCACCAGCCACGGCTTCCAGATATCGAACAGGCGAAACAGCAGAAAGGCCGCGATCCAGCCCGGATACAGCGCCAGGATGTCCTGTCCGGCGGCATGGGCGCCGATGATGACGGGCGCCAGCGCGATCCATTGGCCCACGACCTCGTCAATCACGATTTCGGACGGATCATGGTCGCCGCCCTGCGCGGTATAGGCCCGCGTGGCCCAAACGCCAGCGGCGAAGGCCGCGGGGATGGCCAGCAGGAACAACCACACGCCGCCCAGTTGCCAGATCAGCCAGGCAAGGGGCAGGGCGGCCAGCGACCCCCAGGTGCCCGGCGCCGGGCGCAGGTGGCCGACGTAGAGCACGGTGCCTGCTAACCCTGAAGCAGTGAGTCGGATAGGTTTCGCTTTCATCAACTTCTTGGAAGCTAAAAATCTGCCCTTCTTGGCAGATATCCATTTGAAACGGGCTTCTGCGACTAAGCGCCTTATCGCGTTCATGGTTTCACCAGCGTGGCCGTGGCCATGGCGGCGATGCCTTCGCCGCGCCCGGTGAACCCGAGCCGCTCCGAGGTGGTGGCCTTTATGCTGACGCGGGCCGCGTCCAGCCCCGTGATCCGGGCCATCTCGGCCCGCATGGCGGTAGCATGTGGCCCGACCTTGGGGGCTTCGCAGACCAGCGTGCAATCCACCTGGGTGATCTCGAAGCCACGCGTGCGGGCCAGGGCGCAGGCATGGGCCAGGAAAGTTTCGCTCGGCGCGCCTTTCCAATGTGGGTCGCTGGGCGGGAAATGCGTGCCGATGTCCCCCTCGGCCAAGGCGCCGTAGATGGCATCGGTCACCGCGTGCATGCCCACATCCGCGTCCGAATGGCCCTGAAGGCCCCGGTCGAAGGGCACCGCGACGCCGCAAAGCATGACGTGATCGCCCGGCCCGAAGCGGTGCACGTCGAACCCGTTGCCGGTGCGTATGTCCATGGCGCCCTCCCGGTGCTGCGCGGTCAGGATCTGCGCGGCCCGCGCGAAATCGTCCGGATGCGTGATCTTCAAGTTCCTCTCGTCGCCCTCGACGATGGCGACGTCAAGCCCGGCGGCGCGCGCCACGGCCACGTCATCGGCCGCCGCTCCGTCCGCGCCCGCGTGGGCGGCTCGGATGGCCTCCCTGTGGAACCCCTGCGGCGTCTGCGCCCGGTAAAGGTTGTTCCGGTCCCCGATACCGGTGACCTTGCCGCCGGCCCCGGTCCAAAGCGCATCGGAAACCGGCAGCGCCGGGGCCGCGCCGCGGGTCGTTGCAAGCGCATCCAGCACCCGGTCGATCACCTCGGGCGGGGTGCAGCACCGGGCCGCGTCATGGACCAGGACCGCCGCACCCGTCGCATGGTCCAGTCCAGCCAGCACCGACAGCGAGCGGGTCGCCCCGCCGATGGCAATGGTCGCCTGGTCCGAAAGGCGCAGGCGCTGCACGTGTCCCTGGTCTTCGGGCGCGACGACAAGAACGATGTCGCCGACGCGTGGATGGGCACGGAAGATCGCCAGCGTATGCTCGACAACCGTGCGCCCCGCGATCCGGTGCCATTGCTTGGGTGTCTCGCCGCCCGCGCGACGTCCGCGCCCGGCAGCGACGATGATTGCAGTTGTCTGCATTGGCCCCTCTCGTTGCGTCTGAGGGGGTGCTTAGCCGCTGGTGCAGGCCTGGGAAAGAGGGTTTTACCGGGTCTGTCCGGTCCTTTTGCACATCTTTTAATCATTTGACGCCGGCCGCACATTTTTTGACCGCAATTCAATTGTTCGGTCCGGGGGGCTCTGCTATCTGCAAAGCATGTCGTTGCCCGCCGCGCCCTTTCCCGTCGCCCTCGCCCCGCTCGCCGGGATCACCGATCTGCCGTTCCGGCGGTTGGTGGCCTCTTTCGGAGCGGGCTGGGTGGTGTCGGAAATGGTGGCCAGCCAGGAAATGGTCCAGGCCAAGCCCGGCGTGCGCGAAAAGGCCGAACTGGGGCTGACAGAGGCCGCCACCGCGGTGCAACTGGCCGGGCGCGAGGCCCGCTGGATGGCCGAGGCCGCGCGCCGTGTCACCGCCCAGGGCGCGGCGATGATCGACATCAACATGGGCTGTCCGGCCAAGAAGGTGACGCAGGGGTATTCCGGCTCGGCGCTGATGAAGGACCTCGACCATGCGCTCGGCCTGATCGAGGCGGTGGTGGCGGCGACCGACCTGCCGGTGACGCTCAAGACCCGGTTGGGCTGGGACGACGCCCTGCGGAACGCGCCGGAGCTGGCCCGCCGCGCCGAAGCCGCGGGGGTCAGGCGCATCGTGATCCATGGCCGGACCCGCTGCCAGTTCTACAAGGGCCGGGCCGACTGGGCCGCGATCCGCGCGGTGACCGAGGCCGTCGGAATCCCCGTCATCGCCAACGGCGACATCGTGGATGCCGTCACGGCCCGTGCCGCGCTGGCCCGGTCGGGCGCCGCGGGCGTGATGATCGGGCGTGGCGCGCAGGGACGGCCCTGGCTGCCAGCACAGGTCGCCGCGGACCTCTGGGGGCATCCGGCCCCGACAATTCCGGTGGGCCAGGCATACACGGACATGGTTTCAGATCATTACGACGCGATGCTCGCGTTCTACGGCAAGGCCCTGGGGACCCGCGTCGCCCGCAAGCACCTGGGCTGGTACATGGACTCGGCCGCGCCCGATCCGGCCCTGCGCCGGGCCGTGCTGACCGCCGATGACCCGGCCCGCGTTCTGACCCTGTTGCCGCAGGCCCTGGCGGAAAGGCAAGCCGCATGATCACCGATCCGGACCTCTGGAATTCCCTGCCTGTGCCCGCGCTGCTGCTGGAGGCGGACGAGACCATCGCCGACAGCAACCTGGCGGCCGAGAACTTTCTCAATCTCTCGACCAAGGCTCTTTCGGGGGCGCTGGTCTGGGACAAGGTGATGATCGACGCGCCCTTGGAAGAGGCCTATGCCCGCGCCCGTGACAACAGCACACCGCTCTTCGTGAACGATGTGGACGTGGGCAGCGGCGAACGCCCGCCGCTGCAATGCAACGTGCAGTTCGCCCCGCTCTCGGGGGCCGCCGACCAGATGCTCATGCTGATCTCCCCGCGCGAGATTTCCACCCGTATCGCGCAGAACGCGCAAAGCTACCGCGCCGCGCGCTCGGCCATCGGCATGGCCGAGATGCTGGCCCACGAGATCAAGAACCCGCTGGCCGGCATCGCCGGGTCGGCGCAGTTGCTGTCCATGGGGCTGGCGGGCGAGGACCTGGAGCTGACCCACCTGATCGTCGAAGAGACCCGGCGCATCGTCAAGCTGCTGGACCAGGTCGAACAGTTCGGCAATATCCAGGCGCCGAGGCTCAGGGCCGTCAACATCCATGACGTTCTGGACCGTGCCCGCCAGTCCGCCTCGGTCGGGTTCGGCGCGCACATGCTGATGATCGAGGACTACGACCCGTCGCTGCCGCCCACCCATGCCGACCCCGACCAGTTGCAACAGGTTTTCCTGAACCTGCTCAAGAACGCCGCGCAGGCCGGGGGCGCGGGCGGCTCGATCACCCTGCGCACCTTTTACGACCCGGCGCTGCGCCTGCGCCGGCGGGACGGCAGCGAGGGCAGGTTGCCGCTGCAGGTGGAAATCATCGACGACGGCCCCGGCCTGCCGCCCGACATCGCCGCCGAGGTTTTCGAGCCCTTCGTCTCGGGCCGGGAGAACGGCACCGGGCTGGGCCTGGCGCTGGTCAGCAAGCTGATTGCCGACATGGGCGGCTGGATTTCCGTGGACAGCGTGCCGGGGCGCACCGTCTTTCGCGTGGCCCTGCCCACCGTGCCCCGCGACATCGCCACCAGTGAAAAGGATGAAGACTGATGGACGGAACCGTTCTTGTCGCCGATGATGACCGCACGATCCGCACCGTTCTGACCCAGGCCCTGACCCGCGCGGGCTGCAAGGTGCATGCGACATCTTCCATCGTTACGCTGATGCGCTGGGTGGACGAGGGCAAGGGCGACCTGGTGATCTCGGACGTGGTCATGCCCGACGGCAACGGGCTGGAGCAGCTGCCCAGGATCGGCGAGGCGCGCCCGGGGCTGCCCGTCATCGTGATCTCGGCGCAGAACACCATCACGACGGCCATCCAGGCCGCCGAGGCCGAGGCCTACGACTACCTGCCCAAGCCATTCGATCTGCCCGACCTGATGAAACGGGCCGCACGGGCGCTCGAGGTCAAGCGCCGCGCGCCGGTCCGGCGTGACGCGCCGGAAGAGGGAGCCGACACGGACCTGCCGCTGATCGGGCGCACCCCCGCAATGCAGGCGATCTACCAATTGGTCGCGCGGGTGATGAACACGCCGCTGTCGGTGCTGATCACCGGCGAGAGCGGCACCGGCAAGAGCCTGATCGCGCGCACCATTCATGATTTTTCCGACCGTCGAACCCTGCCTTTCGTGGTCGCTTCGGCCGCCGACCTTCAGGGAATGGACGGGCCCTCGGCACTGGTCGCGCGGGCCAAGGGCGGCACGCTGGTCTTCGACGAGGTGGGCGACCTGCCCGTCGAGGCCCAGGCGCGTGTTGTGCGGATGCTCGATTCCCTTGGCGATGGCGCGCCGCAGATCATGGCCACCTCGCGCGGGGGACTGATGGACGAGATGGAGGATGGCGGCTTTCGCGAAGACCTCTATTACCGGCTGGCCGGGGTCACCATGACCCTGCCGGCCCTGCGCGACCGGGTCGACGACATCCCGCTCCTGATCGAGCATTTCCTGGCCCGGGCGGAGCGGGACGGCGCCCCGCCGCGGCAGCTTGCGGATGCGGCCATCGACCTGTGCCGCGCCTACAGTTGGCCCGGCAACGTGCGGCAGTTGGAAAACGTGGTGCTGCGCCTTGTGGCCACCGCCCCCGAACCCGAGATCCATCGCGGCGAGGTCGAGATCGTGCTGGGCAACCAGCCGGCGATGGAACCGCTCAGGGGCGGGGACAGCGACAAGCTCTCGGCCTCGGTGGCCAAGCACCTGAGGCGCTATTTCGACCTGCACGGCGGCGAATTGCCGCCACCGGGCCTTTACCAGCGCATTCTGCGCGAGGTCGAGGCTCCCTTGATCGAGATTGCGCTGGATGCCACGGGCGGCAACCAGGCCCGCTGCGCCGATCTTCTGGGCATAAACCGCAATACGCTGCGAAAAAAGATCACCGATCAGGATATCCGCGTGACACGCCGCCGGAAATTGATGTAAAAGCGCAACAGAACCGTGGCCACTTTGCCGCAGAAGTGCGGGCCGAGCCCCGGACGAACAGGCGGTAGGGACCGGCCCCGGTCCGGCAATGAACGAGGCACCCGGCGTGCGGCGCTCTCTTCTGGGCATCAACCTTTCGACGATCAGCCGCTGGCGGCGCAAGCGGCGAGTTCAGAACGTCATGACGCTGGTGCTTGTGCTGCTGGCCCCGGTGCTTGTCCTGTCGACCATCACCGCGCTGCGCCCGCTGGAGCAGACCGACCGCACGGAGGTCCTGCGCCTTATCCTGCTGGTAGACCTGGTCTATATCCTTGTTGTCACGGCGCTGGTGCTGGCCCGGATCAGCGCGATGATCGCCGCGCGACGGGTGCGGTCGGCCGGCTCGCGGCTGCACCTGCGGCTGACCGGGGTCTTCGGACTTCTGGCGCTGATTCCAACGGTGGCGGTCGCCGTCTTTTCGGTGCTGACAATCAACATCGGGCTCGAGGGCTGGTTCTCGGAACGGGTGCGCAACGTGGTCGGCAACTCGCTCGAGGCTGCCCAGGCCTATGAAGAAGAGCACCGACAAGAGGTGGCCCGGGACGGCCGCGCGCTGGCCGGCTTCCTCGACACGCAGCGGATGCAGACCTTCTTCATGGAGCGCGGCGAGATCCGCCAGGCCCTGTCGCGCGTCGCCCCGCAGATCGAGCGCGGCCTGTCGGAGGTCTTCGTGCTGGACGGCGCGGGCGAGATCGAGGTGCGCGGCGAACGCTCCTACGAATTCTACTTCGAGAAACCGACCGAAGCGCACCTCGCGCAGGCCCGCGAAGACGGTATCGCCATCATCGAGGACTGGGCCAACAACGAGTTCCGCGCGCTGATCCCGCTGGAGAATTTCACCGACAGATACCTCTACGTCACCCGTCCGGTGGACGGCGATATCCTTTCGCTGCTCGACGAGACACAGGAGACGGTCGAGCTGTATGGCCAGCTCGAGAACGAACGCGGGCGCGTGCTGTTCGAATTCGGCCTGATCTACCTTGGATTCGCGGTGATCCTGATCCTGGCGGCGATCTGGGTGGGGCTGTGGTTCGCCGAGCGCCTGTCGCGACCCGTGGGCCGGCTGGTGGGCGCCTCGCAGCGTGTCGGCGCCGGGGACCTTTCGGTGCGTGTGCGCGAGGAACAGGGCGACGACGAGATCGCCCAGCTGGGACGCTACTTCAACCAGATGACCGAACAGTTGGCCGACCAGCGCGAGGAGTTGCTGAACAACACCCGCCAGATCGAGGAGCGCCGCCGTCTGTTCGACAGTGTGCTCAGTTCCGTGCCTTCGGGCGTTGTCGGGCTGGACCAGGAGGGCTGCGTGACCTTTGTCAATCGCTCGGCCACCCGCCTGCTGGAGGTGGGCAAGGGGGCCGAACGCACGCCGCTGACGGTCGCGGTGCCGGAGTTCGCGCCACTGTTCACGCAACTGACCGAACGCGGCCGCCGCGTGGTACAGGGCCAGGTGGAACTGGTGCGCGGGGGCGAACAGGAAACCCTGCTGGTGCGCATGTCGCCGCGCCGGGGCGAGGGCGGCACGCTGGAGGGCTACGTGATCGCCTTCGAGGATGTCACCGACCTTGTCAGCGCCCAGCGGATGGCGGCCTGGGGCGACGTTGCCCGCCGCATCGCTCACGAGATCAAGAACCCGTTGACGCCGATCCAGCTTTCGGCCGAACGGATAAAGCGCAAGTTCCGCCGCGAGGTGCCGCCCGAGTCGGTCGAGGCGCTGGAACAGATGACCGAGGTCATCGTGCGCCAGACCAATGACCTGCGCCGCATCGTCGATGAGTTCTCTCGTTTCGCCCGGATGCCCGAACCGGACCGCGCCACCCATGATATCGTCGGCCTGGTGCGTGATGCCGCCGCACTGCAGGAAGCCGGCCTTCCGGGCGTGACCATCAGCGTTGACCTGCCCGCGCCGCCGGTCCTAGCCAGCCTGGACAGCACCATGCTGTCGCAGGCCCTGACGAACCTGATAAAGAACGGCGGCGAAGCGATCGAGAGCCTGATGGACAAGGGCGCCCCCGAGGGGTTCTCCCCCGAGATCCGCGTGGCGCTCGAGGTCGGCGCGACCAGCGCCCGGATCACGATCGCCGACAACGGCATCGGCCTGCCCGAGAACCGCGCCAAGCTGTTCGAGCCTTACGTGACCACGCGTGAAAAGGGCACCGGGCTGGGCCTGCCCATCGTGCGCAAGATCATAGAGGAACACGGCGGCAGCCTGACCCTGACCGATGCGCCCGTCTTCGAGGGCGCCGCGCACCGGGGGGCCATGGCCACGATCGACATGCCGATACTGACCGAAACCGAAACGGGCGCCGAGACAACGGCCACCAAAACAGCGTGAGGGGATGATGAGCGATATTCTGATCGTGGACGACGAACGGGACATCAGGGAACTGATCTCGGACATCCTGCGGGACGAGGGCTTCACCACGCGCCTGGCGGGCGGGTCGGAAGAGTGCATGGCCGAGATCGGCAAGGGCCTTCCGGCGCTGATGATCCTGGACATCTGGCTCAAGGACAGCGCCATGGACGGCATCGACATCCTGTCCCATGTCAAGCGCGAGCACCCCGAAGTGCCCATCGTCATCATCTCGGGGCACGGCAACATCGAGATCGCCGTGGCGGCGATCAAGCAGGGCGCCTACGACTTCATAGAAAAGCCCTTCAACATCGACCAGCTGATGGTGGTGATCCGCCGCGCGATGGAAACCAGCCGGCTGCGCCGCGAGAACCTCGAACTGCGGCGCGGAGAGAGCGGCGAGATCGAGATGATCGGCGATTGCCCCGCCTTCCGCACCCTGCGCGGCCAACTCGACAAGGTCACGAAATCCAACGGACGGGTCATGCTGACCGGCCAGCCCGGCAGCGGCAAGGAAACCGCGGCGCGCTACATCCACGCCCAGTCGGAGCGCGCGGGCGCGCCCTTCGTCAGCGTCAATTGCGCCTCGGTCGCGCCCGACCAGATGGAGGAGATGCTCTTTGGCCGCGAAACCGAAGGGCGCGGCATGGAACCGGGTCTGCTGGAAGAGGCAGACGGTGGCGTGATTTACTTCGACGAGATTGCCGACCTGCCCGAGGGCACGCAATCCAAGATCCTGCGGGTGCTGGTGGACCAGAAATTCCAGCGGGTCGGAGGATCGGACAAGGTGCAGGTGGACCTGCGGGTCATTTCCGCGACCGGGCGCGACCTTCAGGCCGAGATCGAGGCCGGCCGCTTCCGGCAGGAACTTTACCACCGTCTCAACGTGGTGCCCATCCATGTCCCTTCGCTAGAGGAACGCCGCGAGGATATCCCGCGGCTGGCCGAGTATTTCATCGCCCGCCTGCACGCCGAGCAGGGCCTGCCCTTGCGCGCACTGTCCGACGAGGCGGGCGCGCTGTTGCAGACCATGCCCTGGCCCGGAAATGTACGCCAGCTCAAGAACGTGGTCGAACGCATCCTGATCCTGGGCGACAGCCAGGACCCGATCGGCACCCGAGAGATCCCGGCCGGGGGCGAGACCGGACAGGCTGACGAGGAACGGGTGATCCTGTCGGGGTCGCTGGCAACCCTGCCGTTGCGCGAGGCGCGCGAGCTGTTCGAGCGCGAATACCTGCTGACCCAGATCAACCGCTTCGGCGGCAATATCAGCAGGACCGCGAATTTCGTTGGGATGGAACGGTCGGCCCTGCACCGCAAGCTGAAATCTTTGGGTGTCGTCACGTCGAACAAGGCGGGCGCGCGGGTCGCTCACGTGGACGAGATCGAAGGCTGAGGACACCGGGCCGGCTTGACCGGGCCGCCTTGACCGTCAATGTGGGCTCTGTCACGACGCGGTGACGCTCTAGCGAGGGACCAGGCATGAAGGTCATCATCTGTGGCGCCGGGCAGGTGGGCTGGCAGATCGCCCGGCACCTTGCCTCGGAAAAGAACGACGTGACGGTTGTCGACAACAATGCCGAGCTGATCCGCCGCGCGACCGACACGCTCGATGTGCAGGGGATCGCCGGTTTCGCATCCTACCCGGACGTGCTGGACAAGGCCGGTGCGCGGGACGCGGACATGATCATCGCCGCGACCCATTCCGACGAGGTCAACATGGTCACCTGCCAGGTGGCGCACTCGGTCTTTGCCGTCCAGCGCAAGATCGCCCGGTTGCGCGCGCAAAGCTATCTGGACGCGATCTATGCCGATCTCTACCGCCGCGATCACCTGCCCATCGACGTGGTCATCAGCCCCGAACGCGAGGTGGCCGAGGCCGCCCTGCAACGGCTGGCGGCCCCTGCGGCCTTCGACACGGAGAGCTTCCTGGAGGGCAACGCCCAGTTGCTGGGAATCCATATCGAAGCCGATTGCCCCGTCATCAACACCCCGCTGCGCCAGCTGTCGGACCTGTTCACCACGCTCAAGGCCGTGGTCGTGGGCATCCGCCGCCGGGGCAGCCTCTTTGCCCCAAGTGCAGGCGACCAGATCTTTCCCGGCGACGAGTGTTATGTCTTTACCGAGACGCGCGACATGGCCCGCACGCTCGAGATTTTCGGCAAGACCCAGGCCAAGCAGGAAAGGGTTGTCATCATCGGCGGCGGCAACGTCGGACTGTCGGTGGCCCAGGCGCTGGAACACCGCGAGAACCGTATCCGAGTGCGGGTGATCGAGCGCGACAGGGCGCGTGCCGAACGCACCGCCGACGCGCTGGAACGGACCATCGTGCTCAACGGTGACGGGCTGGACGCGGCGCTGCTCCAAGAGGCCAACATCGGGTCCACGGACGCGGTGCTGGCGGTGACGGACGATGACAAGACCAACCTGCTGGCCGCGGTGCGGGCCAAGGCCCTGGGCTGTCCCATGGCCATCAGCCTGACCAACGATCCCACGCTTGTCCCGCTCATGGGGCCACTGAACGTGGATGCCTACATCAACCCGCGCGCCACCACCGTCAGTTCGATCCTCAGCCATATCCGGCACGGCCGGGTGCGCTCGGTCTACTCCATCGGCGATGCCGAGGCCGAGGTGATCGAGGCCCAGGTGCTGACCACTTCGCCCATCGCGGGCAAGCCCCTGCGCGAGGTGGATTTCCCCGAGGGCGTGCTGCTGGGCGGCATCCTCAAGGGTGGACGCATGGAAAAGCCGCGCGGAGGGCTGCGCATCGAGGAGGGCGACGTCGTCGCCATTTTCGCGACGGCCAAGCAGGTGGCCGAGGTCGAGCGCATGCTCCAGGTCTCGATCGACTACTTCTGATGGCCGGGTTCCTGTCGCGCAGGCCGTTCTTCGTGCTGCTCATGGGGCTGGGCGCGCTGGCCATGATCGTGCCGGCGGTCCATGCCCGGGTGGTCGAGGACTACGAGAGCATGCGGATCTTTTTCTACGGGTTCCTGCTGTTCTCGGTAATCACCCTGTTCGTGGCGCTGGCCACCGAGGGGCACCAGCCACGCTTCGGGCTGCGGGGGCTTCTGGTCTCGTTGCTGGCGGCCTTCGTTTTCCTGCCCATCATGCTGGCCATCCCCTTCATCGAGGCCGTGCCGGGAACACGGCTGATCGACGGTTGGTTCGAGATGGTCTCGGGCTTCACCACGACGGGGGCCACGCTCTGGGACAACCCGCGCAGCCTGCCGCGCTCGGTGCACCTGTGGCGGTCGCTGGTGGGCTGGATGGGCGGCCTTCTGATGTGGATCGCGGCCATGGCGGTGCTGCTGCCACTGAACCTCGGGGGCTTCGAGGTCTACCAGCAGGGCACGGCCGAGGCCGGCGAGGACCACCATGCCCGGATCGGCAGCAGCGTTGAACCGCCCGAACGTCTGGCCCGCTACATCCTGCGGTTCGTGCCGCTTTACACCGGGCTGACACTGCTGCTCTGGCTGGGACTGACCGTGGCCGGCGAGGTGCCCTTCGTCGCATTGTGCCATGCCATGGCGACGCTTTCGACCTCGGGCATTTCGCCCGTCGGGGGGATCTATTATTCCTCGGCCGGGATCGCCGGCGAGGTAATGATCGCCCTGTTCCTGCTTTTCGCGCTGTCGCACCTGACATTCACCCGCGCCCCGGGCGAGGACCCGCGTTCGGTCGTGACCCGCGACGCCGAGCTGCGCTTCGGGCTGACGCTGATCGGCCTTCTGACCTTGGCGCTGCTGGCACGCCACGTCTTCGAGATGGGCTCCGACGGGGCAGACAGCAGCGCGCTGACGGCACTTGCCGCGGCCTGGGGCGGCGTGTTCACGATCCTGTCCTTCATGACCACCGCCGGGTTCGAATCCTCGCAATGGCCCGTCACCCAAAGCTGGTCGGGCCTGTCCACCCCGGGGCTGATACTCGTGGGGCTGACGGTGATCGGCGGTGGGGTGGCCACCACGGCAGGCGGGATCAAGCTGTTGCGGGTCTACGCGCTCTACAAGCACTCGCAGCGGGAACTGCAGCGGCTGGTCCATCCGTCCTCGGTCGGCGGCGCGGGCGCGCACGCCAGGCGCATCCGGCGGCAAGGGGCGCAGATCGCGTGGATCTTCTTCATGATCTTCGCAATGTCCATTGCCGGGGTAATGGTGCTGCTGTCCCTGACGGGCGTGCAGTTCGAAACGGCCATGGTGCTTGCGGTCTCGGCGCTGTCGACCACCGGGCCGCTGGCGGTGGTCGGGGCAGAGGACCCGATCTCGTACGCCGGGCTGACGGATTTGTCCAAGACGGTGCTGGCCCTGGCGATGATTCTGGGCCGGCTGGAAGCCTTGGCCATCATCGCCCTGCTCAACCCCGAATTCTGGCGCCGGTAGCCTGGCGCGACAATTTGGGCTGGAAACTCCGGCATCTGCGCGACATACTGAGCGCGAATTCCGGCGCCGATCCGCGGCAACAAGAACAAGGGACAGGACAAGATGGCCAACGACAAGCAGAACCTGCAGGATGCCTTTCTCAATCATGTGCGCAAGTCCAAGATCTCGGTCACGATCTTCCTGGTCAACGGGGTCAAGCTGCAGGGCATCATCACCTGGTTCGACAGCTTCTGCGTGCTGCTGCGCCGCGACGGCCAGTCACAGCTGGTCTACAAGGGCGCCATCAGCACCATCATGCCGGCCACGCCGATCAATCTTTACGACGGTGAAGAATAATTGGAGGACGACCGGCCCGTAACGCGGGGCTATGTCGTTCACCCCGACATCCGCACGAACCCCGATCGTAACGCCCCCGGCCCGGCGCTTGAGGAGGCCGTATCGTTGGCCGTGGCGCTGCCCGACCTGGAGGTTGCGGGGTCGGAGGTCGTGCCACTGAACAAGGTCCATCCTGGCACGCTTTTCGGATCGGGCAAGATCGAGGAACTCAAGGCGCGCATCAAGGCCGCGGGGGCGGGTCTGGTGCTGGTCGACGGGCCGGTCAGCCCGGTCCAGCAGCGCAACCTGGAACGGGCTCTGGAAACCAAGCTGCTGGACCGAACGGGCCTGATCCTCGAAATCTTCTCGGATCGCGCCCGCACGCGCGAAGGCGTGCTCCAGGTCGAGATGGCCCATCTGTCCTACCAGCGCACGCGGCTGGTCCGGGCCTGGACCCACCTGGAACGCCAGCGCGGCGGCCTGGGCTTCGTGGGGGGGCCGGGCGAAACCCAGATCGAGGCCGACCGCCGCGCCATCGACGAGCAGCTCAACCGTCTGCGCAAGCAGCTCGACAAGGTGGTCAAGACCCGCAAGCTGCACCGGGCCGCCCGCGCCAAGGTGCCGTTCCCGATCGTGGCGCTGGTCGGCTATACCAACGCGGGCAAGTCCACGCTGTTCAACCGGCTGACCGGGGCGCAGGTGATGGCCAAGGACATGCTTTTCGCGACGCTGGACCCGACCATGCGCAAGGTCGAGCTGGAAACCGGCGACGAGGTCATCCTGTCCGATACGGTGGGCTTCATCAGCGACCTGCCGACACAGCTGGTTGCCGCCTTCCGCGCCACCCTGGAAGAGGTGCTGGAGGCTGACGTGATCGTGCATGTCCGCGACATCAGCCACCCCGAGACCGAGAGCCAGCGCGCGCAGGTCATGACGATTCTGTCTGACATGGGCGTGACCGAGGCCACGCCGCTCATCGAGGTCTGGAACAAGGGCGATCTGCTGGACATCGAGGTGGCGGACGCTCTGGAGGCCCGCGCCGATCGCGACCCGGATATCTTCCTGACCTCGGCGGTGACCGGGCGGGGGCTGCGGCCAATGCTTGAGCGCGTATCCGAGCGGTTGAGCGCCCCCCGGACGACCGAGGACCTGGTGTTGCCTTATACGCAGGCGCGCAAGCGGGCCTGGCTGCACGAGGAAGGCATTGTCGAGGCCGAGCGCACCGACGACGACGGCTATCACCTGCGGGTCAACTGGACCGCGCGGCAAAAGGCACGCTTCGAGAGGCTGTAGGTATGCCCAGGGTCAGGGACTGTCGCGACCCACGGGGCCATGGCTGTCGCGCCGCCCTTACTGCAGCGGCTCCAGCACGGTGATCCCCACTGCGCCGGCCCGGGCCAGCGCCGGGTCCAGCGACATCGGGATATACTCGCCGCGCCGCCACAACTCGCTCAGGTCGTCGTAATAGCGCGACAGCGGATGACCCGACTGCCCGGTCGAGGTGATGAAGACCGAACTGTCGGGATCGGCGAAATCGTAGACCCCGCGATAGACGGCGGCATGAACGTTCAGGAAGGGGCTTGGCCCAGTCCCGGCGGTGCGCCCGCGCATCAGCGTGTTGTCGCCACCGCTGGTGGACTGGCGAATGTTGACGAACCAGTTGAGCAACGGCGCCTCGCCCAGGACGGGGTGATCGTGTGTGGCCTCGTGGGCATCGCCCCAGCGCAGGGAATCCAGGTTGTCTCCGTAGCGTTCGGCAATCCAGACCAGCGCGTCGTCCAGCGCCAGTCGGGCAATGTCGGTGCAGGTTTCCCGCGGTGCCGACCGGCTGATGTCGCACCAGGCCGCCGCGCCGTCCACGTCGCGGAAGACCCGCTCGATGAAGAGCGGCTCCACGTGGGTGAATTCATCGGCCAGCGGTCCCAGGTCGTCGCGGATCAGGCGCTTTTGCAATTCCCGCAGCCAGGCGGCGTAGATAAGCGGCTCGGGAAGGTGCTCGTTCATCTCGCCGTTCCACTCTGACAAAAGCTCCAGCGCCAGCTGGCGCAGCCGCTGCGGCGTGCCGTCAGCGGCCGCTTCGCCGGTGAACCACAGGTCCGCGCCGATCAGCGGGAGCAGCGACCGCGCGGTGAAAGACACCGTATCGAGCTGCGCCTCGATGAAGCTTTCGCGGGTATGCACCCGTCGCTCCTGCATCAATCGGCGCCAGCGGTTGATGCGCTGGCTGTCGCCCCATGTGTGGCTGACGTGGGCCGGGAAGGGGGCATCGGTGATCTTGTTGTTGGTGTTGCCGACGATGCCGCCTGCGGGGGCCACCCATCCGGGGTTGTCAGCGTAAGGCCGGCGGCCCTGCCAACGGTTTTCCGCCATATAGCCGAAATGCGGCATGCGGCCCTTGGTCACGTGGTCCGGGTCGCGGGCTGGAACATGGCCGATCAGCTTCATGCCCACGGTGTTGCGATCGGCAAGTGTCAGAACCTGGGCGGGGGCCACGAAGCCCTGGCCCGCGGCAATGCCGGCCTCGACCGTGCGTGCGCGCATCAGGTCCATCCCGGCCTCTATCGTGGTGTCGTCATGCGACAGCGCGGTCCAGCCCAGGGCGACGACGTGGCCGGGCGGTCGAATTTCGCGCAGGTCGAACTGGTCTGGGGAAAGGACCGGACCGTTCCGCGTCCATTGCAACTGGATCGTGACGGGGGCCTGGTCCGCGATACGGATGACGCTGTCTCGGGTCTCGAAATCGGCCCAGCCACCGGGCGTGCGGTATTGCGCGGCGTTGGCGGGGTTCACTTCTTCGATGAAGAGATCCTGGTCGTCCAGATAGGAGGAGGTGATTCCCCAGCCGAGGTAGGCATTGCGTCCGGTCAGGACCAGCGGCACGCCGGGGATGGTGCCGCCGATGACGCCGCCGGCCTGCAGCTCAAGCCGGGCGAGGTAGAACAGCCCCGGCGCCGCAAGCCCCAGGTGCGGGTCGTTGGCCAGCAGCGTCGCCCCGGTGGCAGATCGGCTGATGCCCGCCGCCCAGGCGTTCGAGGCCCCCGCGCGGCCGCGCGGCGGGATCGGCCAGAAGGGATCCTCGGCGATGCGCGCGGCCATGCGCGGGCCGGACGGGGTCTTGGGCAGGTCGGGCACCAGGCTGGCATAGTCGGGCAGGGCGGCCAGCCCGCCGCCCGGGTGTTCGGGCAGGATGTCGGCCAGCCTTGCGGGGTCGTCAAGCGCCAGCGAGGTGCGCGCGCGCAGCACTTCCTCTTCAAGGTGGCCCGAAAGCTGCACCGCCATGAGCTTGACGATCGCGACGCTGTCGGCGGGCTGCCAGGGGGCCAGGGCATGGTTGAACAGCCACATCTCGGGCGCGCCACGGCCCCGGGCACCCGCGTTGACCTGGCCGATCCAGGCGTTGACCCCCTCGGCATAGGCCGCCAGCGCCGCCTGCGTCTCGGCGTCCATCGCGCCGACGGAGGCGCGCGCTGCCGTGTAGATGTCGAAGCGGCGGAGCAGCTTGTCGGTCTCCAGCGTTCGGGGGCCGAACAGTTCGGACAGCTTGCCCTGTGCCGTGCGCCGCAGCATCATCATCTGCCAGAGCCGATCCTGCGCATGGGCAAGGCCGAGGGCGCGAAAGACATCCGCGTCGGTTTCCCCGAAGACATGGGGCACATTGGCATTGTCGCGCACGATCTCGACCGGCGCGTCCATCGACGCGACCTCAAGCGTCGCATTGTAGTCGGGCAGCGAGCGGGCGGCAAAATACCAGCCCAGGGCGATCACAGCCAGGGCAAGAAGCACCAGCCCCGAGGCGATACGGATGAGCCAGCGGAATAGGACGGCCATGTCTTCTCCGGATCGGGACTGGTGCGCGCACCTCAGGTTGGATACCTATCCATCAGGCAAGGACATGATGCAAGCGGAGGACACGCATGGCAAAGACAGCATTCCTGGGGCTGGGGGTCATGGGGTATCCCATGGCGGGTCACCTGGCGGCGGCGGGTCACGAGGTCCGCGTCTACAACCGCACCACCGCCAAGGCCGAAGCCTGGGTTGCCGCGCACGGTGGAACCCTGGCAACCACGCCGGTCGAGGCCGCGGCGGGCGCCGAGTTCGTCATGACCTGCGTCGGCAACGACGACGACCTGCGCGCGGTCTGCACCGGCCCGAACGGCGCCTTTGCAGGGATGGACCCGGGCGCGGTGCTGGTCGATCATACGACCGTGTCGTCACAGGTCACCGCCGAGATGGACGCGGCTGCCCGCGGGTCGGGCCTGTCCTTCGTGGATGCGCCGATATCGGGCGGTCAGGCCGGGGCCGAGAGCGGCCAACTGGTGGTGATGTGCGGCGGCGAGGAAGACGCCTACGACCGCGCCGAACCGGTGATCGGCAGCTATGCCAAGCTCTGCCGCCGGCTGGGCGGCAGCGGCGCGGGCCAGATGACCAAGATGGTCAACCAGATCTGCATCGCGGGGCTGCTGCAGGGCCTGTCCGAGGGGCTGCATTTCGCCGAGAAAGCAGGGCTGGACGGCCGCGCGGTGGTCGAGGTGATCGGCGGCGGCGCCGCCGGGAGCTGGCAGATGGAGAACCGCCACGCCACAATGCTGGCGGACCGGTTCGACCACGGATTTGCCGTGGACTGGATGCGCAAGGACCTGGGCATCTGCCTGAAGACCGCCGACGAGACAGGGGCCGCCCTGCCGGTGACGGCCCTGGTGGACCAGTTCTACAAGGAGGTCCAGTCGATGGGCGGCGCGCGCTGGGACACCTCGAGCCTGATCAAGCGGCTGCGGGCGCTGAAGGGGTAGCGGTTTCGAATTGGCTGCGCCTTTCCGACGGGGGCGAGGGGGCGCTGCCCCCTCGCGCTCCCCCGGGATACTTGGGGCCAGAAGAAGCCCGTGCAGGGGCGCTTGGCGGTCAGCGTTCGGGGAGCAGTCCGCGGGGCGCGAATCGCAGCATGAGCAGCATGACCACCCCCATGGTGAAGAGCCGCATGTGAGCGACCGCGTCCATGATCCGGACCCGGAAGGCGTTGTCTTCGGCCATGCCGCCAGTGACCAGCTCGGCCAGCCAGGCGCCCAGCGGTTCGACCTGGACCCAGAGCCACCAGACCAGGAATCCCCCCAGGACAGCGCCGTAATTGTTGCCCGAGCCGCCGACGATCATCATCACCCAGACCAGGAAGGTGAAGCGCAGCGGCTGGTAAGTGCCCGGTGTCAACTGGCCGTCCAGGGTGGTCATCATGGCCCCGGCCACGCCGCAGACCGCCGAGCCGAGGATGAAGATCTGCAGGTGCCGGGCCTTGACGTCCTTGCCCATGGCCTCGGCAGCGGTCTCGTTGTCGCGGATCGCGCGCATCATCCGCCCCCAGGGACTGGACAGGGCCTTTTGCGCCAGCCACAGGATAACGATCAGGACCAGCGTGAAGAGCACCGCGTAACCGAATTTCACGTAGAGCGTCGAGGCCATGGTGGGATCGAGCCCCAGCCCCGCCGCACGTTCAACGAATCCGGGATCGTTCTGCAGGTCGACCTCGTAGGGCACGGGCCGGGGCAGGCCGATCACGTTCTTGACGCCCCGGCTGAGCCAGTCCTCGTTCTTGAGCACAGCGATGACAATCTCGGCGATGCCCAGCGTGGCGATGGCGAGGTAGTCCGAGCGCAGGCCGAGCGCGGTCTTGCCGATGATCCAGGCCGCTCCGGCGGCCAGCAGCCCGCCCACGGGCCAGGCGACGATCGTGATCCAGCCACAGGCGCGGTAGTCTCCGCAGGGGTTCAAACCGCCAAGGTTGCCTGTGACGGCGGGGTTGATGTCCTCGACCGCGGCGACGCCCGCGTCAAAGACCCAGCGGTAGAGGAAGAACCCCGCGACGAGGATCGTCAGCATGATGAGGACACGGACCCGCCCCTTCGGCAGGCGGGTCCAGGCCAGGATCGCGGCCAAGATACTGGCCGCCCCCACCACCAGGCCCAGCAGGATCTGGACGCCCCCGGCGGCCCAGGCCCCTGGCGAGGGCGGCATGGCAACCAGCACCGTGGCCAGCCCGCCAAGCGCGACGAAGCCCATCACGCCCACGTTGAACAGCCCGGCAAACCCCCATTGCAGGTTCACCCCCAGCGCCATGACGGCCGAGACCAGCGCCATGTTGAGGATGCCAAGGGCGGTGTTCCAGGACCCCGAGAATATCCAGACATCCGTCGTCGCCTCGAGCAGGAACAACGCGGCGACGAAGGCGAAGAGCAGCGGGGCGCGCATCGACTGGGTCATACGGATTTTCCCTTGAACAGGCCGGTGGGCTTGAACAGCAGCACCACCACGAGGATCGCGAAACTGACGGCGAACTTGTAGTCGGTGGACAGAAGCTGGGCCAGGTTATCGGGCGCGAGGCTTTCGGGCAGGACGTAGCCGGCCACCTTTTTCCAGGCATAGGTGATCATGACCTCCGAATAGGCGATGACGAAGCCGCCCGCGATGGCGCCCACGGGGCTGCCCAGTCCGCCGACGATGGCGCTGGCAAAGATCGGCAGCAGGAGCTGGAAGTAGGTGAAGGGCTTGAAGCTCTTGTCGAGCCCGTAGAGCGTGCCGGCGATGGTGGCCAGGGCGGCGACGATCAGCCAGGTCACCATGACCACCCGTTCGGGGTTGATCCCCGACAGCAGGGCCAGGTCCTCGTTGTCGGAAAAGGCGCGCATGGACTTGCCCGTGCGGGTCCGGTTGAGGAACCAGAACAGCAGCGCCACCGCCACGGCGGCCACCACCAGGGTGATCGCCTGCGTGGATTTCAGCGCCAGCCCCTCGTCAAGCCCGGTCATTTCCTTGAAATCCCGCGCCGAGATGATGAAGCGCTCGCCATCCGCGAAGCGTTGGGTATCGACCCCGATGATGAAGCGCACCAGCCCGTTGTAGACGAACATCACCCCCATCGAGACAATCACGAGGATCACCGGCACCGCCTTTTGCGCGCGGTAGAACCTGAAGACCACCCGGTCGGTCATCAGCAGCAACAGCGCACAGCCCGCGATGCCGAAGGGCAGGGCGATCAGCGCGGTGGGCAGCGGGCCGAAGCTGATGCCCATGGACTGGAACAACCAGGTGAAGAGGATGGTGATCGTCGTCCCGAAGGCCATCGTGTCGCCATGGGCGAAATTGGAAAACCGAAGGATGCCATAGATAAGCGTCACCCCCAGCGCGCCAAGCGCCAGCTGCGCGCCATAAGCGGTGGCGGGGATGAGAACGAAGTTGAGAAGTGCCACGATGGCGTTGATCAGGTCCATCGTTCAGCCCCCCAGGAAGCTCTGGCGCACTTCGGCGTCGGCCAGCAGGTCCTTGCCGGTGCCGGTGTGCGCGTTGCGGCCCTGCACGAGGACAAAGCCGTGGTCGGCAATCTCCAGCGCCTGGCGGGCGTTCTGTTCCACCATCATGACCGGCAGGCCGGTGCGGGCCACCTCGATGATGCGGTCGAAAAGCTCGTCCATGACGATGGGGCTGACCCCGGCGGTGGGTTCGTCCAGCATCAGCACCTTGGGCCGTGTCATCAGGGCGCGGCCCACGGCCACCTGCTGGCGTTGTCCGCCTGACAGTTCGCCCGCCGCCTGGTCGCGCTTGTCGCGCAGGATCGGGAACAGGTCAAAGACCTGCTCCATGGTCGCGTCGATATCGTCCTCGCGGATGAAGGCGCCCATCTCGAGGTTCTCCTCGACGGTCATCGAGGGAAAGATGTTGCGGTTCTGCGGCACGAACCCCATGCCCCGGCGCACCCTGTTCTGCGGTGACAGGGCCGTGATATCCTCGCCATCGAGCGAGACATGCCCGCCGCGCAGGTCCAGCATCCCGAAGATCGCCTTCATGGCCGTGGACTTGCCCGCGCCGTTGGGCCCGACGATGACCGCGATCTCGCCGCGGTCCACTGCAATGGTGCAGTCGTGCAGGATGTCGGGGCCCTTGCCGTAGCCGCCGGTCATGCCCGCGCCCGACAGGAAGGGCCCCGCGCCGGGGGCCGGCTTGGCGGTGCCATCTGCGGCCCCGGCCAGCTCCGACCGGGGGCCCGGCTTGGCGATGGAGGCATCATTGTTGCCACGGCCGGAATAGGGATCGCTCATTCTGGGCACCTTTCGCGCTGCGGCGTGGGGGGTGGCCGCGTGCCGGTCCACGCGGCGATCAAAGCAAGCGTCACGGCCTTCATGCGCCCAGCTTCTCCTTGTTTTTCAGGCCCGTGCCCAGGTAGGCCTCGATCACCTGCTCGTTGGCCTTGATCTCGGCCAGGCTGCCCTCGGCAAGAACCTTTCCCGAGGCCATGCAGATGACCGGGTCGCACAGGCGTTCGATGAAATCCATGTCGTGCTCGATGACGACGAAGGTATAGCCGCGCTCCTCGTTCAGGCGCTTGATCGTGTCCGAAATCGTGTAGAGCAGGGTGCGGTTGACCCCCGCGCCGACCTCGTCGAGGAAAACGACGCGCGCGTTCACCATCATGGTCCGACCCAGTTCCAGCAGCTTCTTCTGTCCGCCCGACACGGCCCCGGCGGGGTGGTCGGCCAGGTGTTCGATGGTCAGAAATTCCAGCACCTCGTCGGCCTTGGCGCGCAGCGCGCGTTCCTCCTCCGCGATCCGCTTGCGCCCGAACCAGGTGTTCCAGAGCGTCTCTCCCGACTGGCCCGGGGGCACCGTCATGAGGTTCTCGCGGCAGGTCATCGAGTGGAACTCGTGTGCGATCTGGAACGTGCGCAGCAGGCCGCGGTGGAACAGGTCGTGCGGCGGCAGGACCGTGATGTCCTCGCCAAGCATCGTCACCCGGCCCGAGGTCGGTGGAAGAACACCGGCGATCACGTTGAAAAGCGTGGTCTTTCCCGCGCCGTTGGGGCCGATCAGACCGGTGATCGAGCCCTGCGAGATCTCCAGCGTCGCACCGTCGACCGCGTGGAAGCCGCCAAAGGCCTTGACGACGTTCTCGACCCTGATCATTGCGGCTGTCCCCCAGTATCCCCGTTATCCCCGTTGCGCGGGCGGCCGTCGCGCCCGTCTTTCCCGTGGCAAGCGGCGCGGGGTTGCCCCCGCGCCGCGCCGTCAGGTCGTGCCGTTCTCAGCGGAACTGCACGGTCTCGTAGTCGCCATCGGTGACGGTGTATTCGCGGTAGGTGCCCGCGGCCTCACCGGGGCCGATCAGTTCGACGTTGGTGGCGCCGACGTAGTCGATCTCGCCACCCTCGGCCAGGATCTCGAGCCCGCGGCCCAGTTCACCGGGCAGGATTTCCTCGCCCGGGGCGTTGGCAACCGCCAGCACGTTCTCGGCGATGGTGGCGCTGTCGGCCGCACCGCCCGCTTCCATCGCCAGGGCCAGAAGCGCCGCGGCGTCATAGCTTTCACGGGTGAAGGAACTGTCGCCGTTGATGCCGGCGGCTTCGGTGATCTCGGTGAAGGCCTCGGCGCCCGCGCCCTGCGACCACGGCACCGCCCCGAAGGAGCCTTCCATATCGCTGCCCAGCGACTCCATCAGGCTGTCGGCGAACATGCCGTCGCCCATCATGAAGGTGTCGAAGGCGCCGCTGTCCAGCGCGCTGCGGATCACGCCCGGGCCACCCTGGTCGGCATAGCCCAGGACCACCAGCACCTCGCCGCCGGCCGACGCCATGGCGGCGACTTCGGCCGAGTAGTCGGCCTTGCCATCCTCGTGGGCGGCCGAGATGGTCACGATGCCGCCGTCTTCCTCGAAGCTGGAAATGAAGCTGTTGGACAACCCCTTGCCGTAGTCGTTGTTGGTGAAGGTCACGGCGACCTCGGTGATGCCCTTGTCGGCAAGGATGTCGGCCAGCACTGCGCCCTGCCGCGCATCCGAGGGCGCGGTGCGGAAGAACAGGCCGTTGTCCTCGGCGGTGGTCAGGCCCGGAGAGGTCGCCGAGGGCGAGATCATCGGCACGCCGTTGGGCACGGCCACGTTGGCCAGAACCGCGCCGGTCACGCCGGAGCAGTCCGCTCCCATGATCGCGACCACGCCGTCGCCGGTCACGAGGCGCTCGGCTGCGGCGGTGGCCGCGCCGTTGTCGATGCAGGTGCTGTCGGCGCGCACGGATTCCAGCATCATGCCCTCCAGCACCCCGCCGGCATCGTTGACCTCGGTCATCGCCAGTTCGGCGGCATCGGCCATCTGCGGGGTGAGGGATTCGATGGGCCCGGTAAACCCGAGGATGACGCCGATCTTGACGGTGTCACCATGTGCCTCGGCATGGGCGGCACCGGCGACCAGGGCGCTGGCCGACGCGGCCATGAGTAGTTTTTTCATGTTCTTAACTCCCAATTGGAACAGGTTTCTCCAGCGTCGAGATTAGGCGCCGATTCGCGAAAAGAAAAGCCGTAGCGGGCCTGTCGCACCTGCCACCTCAGATCGACAGTCGCGCCGCCTGCGCGCCGCGCTCGCGGTAGGGCGTGGTGTTGTAATGCGACCGGTAGCACTTCGAGAAATGCGACGGCGAGGCAAAGCCGCAGGCCAGCGCGACGTTGATGACGCTCATGTCCGTCTGCATCAGCAGGTTGCGCGCCTTTTGCAGCCTCAGTTCCATGTAGTACCGTTTCGGGCTGCGGTTGAGGTAGCGCCGGAACAGACGTTCAAGTTGCCGGGTCGACATGCCCACCTCCTTGGCCAGCAGCGCCGGGCTGATCGGCTCCTCGATATTCTGTTCCATCATCTGGATCACGCGGCTCAGCTTGGGGTGGCGCACACCGATCCGGGTGGGGATCGACAGCCGCTGCGTGTCCTGGTCGGTGCGGATCGAGGAATAGATTTGCTGATCGGCCACGGAACTGGCCAGCTCCTCGCCATACTGGTCGGCGATCACCTGCAGCATCAGGTCGATCGAGGAGGTGCCCCCGGCGGTGGTCCAGCGGTTGCCGTCCTTGATGAAGACCGACTTGGTCAGGTTCACGTCGGGAAATTCCTCGGCGAAGCTGTCCTGGTTCTCCCAGTGGATGGTGGCGCGCTTGTCGTCCAGCAGCCCGGCCCGGGCCAGGGTATGGGCGGCGGTGCACAGCCCGCCGATCACGATGCCGCGCCGGGCCTCGCGGCGCAGCCAGCTGACGATCCGCTTGGTCGTGGCCGACTGCACGTCACGTCCGCCGCAGACCAGCAGGTAGTCGTCGCGGCGCAATTCTTCGAGATCCATGTCCACGTTGAAGCTGACCCCTCCGGCCGAGGCGACCGTTCCACCGCCATCCGCCGCAAGCGCCCAGGTGTAAAGCTCCCGGCCGGCCATGAGGTTGGCGATGCGCAGGCAATCCACAGCCGCCGCGAAGGACAGCAGCGTGAACTCCTCCAGCATCAGGAAAACGAAACGCCGGCGCACGCCCGGGTCAGTCTTCACGTCGATCGTTTGCCTGCGGTCCATCAGCCCGTCCCTGCCAAGTTGACGCAGGACATGACCACCTTTGCGCCCGCGGTTCAAGAGGCAAGCAGACCACTTGCATCATGGAAAGCCGGGAAAATGCCATTGGCCCCGCGCGCCGTGATCGCTATAAGCGCCGCGTATCGTAATCGCCCCCCGCGCACCCATCGTGCGGCGGGGCCTTATCCGGAGCGAAGACAATGGCGGAATGGACGAAGTCCGACTGGCGCGACAAGCCGCGGGTGCAGATGCCGGACTATACCGACGACGCGGCCCTGGCCAAGGTCGAGGGCCGGTTGTCTTCCTATCCGCCGTTGGTCTTCGCCGGCGAGGCGCGGCGGCTGAAAGCCGAACTCGCCGCGGTGTCGCGCGGCGAGGCCTTCCTGCTGCAGGGCGGCGACTGCGCCGAGAGCTTTGCCGACTTCGACGCCGACCATATCCGCGACACCTTCAAGGTGATGTTGCAGATGGCCATGGTGCTGACCTACGGTGCCAAGGTGCCCACGGTGAAGGTCGGGCGCATGGCCGGGCAGTTCGCCAAGCCGCGCTCTGCTCCGACCGAAACGGTCGACGGCCAGGAACTGCCCAGCTATCGCGGCGACATCATCAACGAGTTGGACTTCACGCCGGCATCCCGCAGTCCCGACCCGGGCAAGATGTTGCGTGCCTATACCCAGGCGGCGGGCACGCTGAACCTGCTGCGCGCCTTTTCGACGGGCGGTTTCGCCGACGTGCACCGGGTTCACCAGTGGACGCTGGGGTTCACCGACGGCGGCGAGGCGCAGAAATACCGCGAACTGGCGGCGCGTATCGGCGATGCGCTGGACTTCATGAATGCGGCCGGGCTGAACGGCGACAACAACCATGAACTGGCCACGGTGGATTTCTACACCAGCCACGAGGCGCTGCTGCTTGAATACGAAGAGGCGCTGACGCGGCTCGACAGCACCTCGGGCCAATGGCTGGCCGGGTCCGGGCATTTCCTCTGGATCGGGGACCGCACGCGCCAGCCCGATGGCGCCCATGTCGAATTCCTGCGCGGTGTGCAGAACCCGATCGGCCTGAAATGCGGGCCGAGCATGACCGTGGGCCATCTCAAGGCGCTCATGGCCAAGCTCAACCCCGACAATGAACCGGGCCGTCTGACGCTCATCACCCGCTTCGGCGCGGGGGCGGTTGGCGAACACCTGCCGCGGCTGATCAAGGCGGTGCAGGAAGAGGGGGCCGAGGTCGTCTGGACCTGCGACCCGATGCACGGCAACACCATAAAGTCCTCGACCGGTTACAAGACCCGGCCATTCGACAGCGTGTTGCGCGAGGTGCGCGAGTTCTTCGCCGTGCACAATGCCGAAGGGTCGATCCCCGGCGGCGTGCATTTCGAGATGACCGGCGACGACGTGACCGAGTGCACCGGCGGCGTCCGTGCCGTCACCGAGGAAGACCTGTCCGACAGGTATCACACCGCCTGCGATCCGCGGCTCAATGCTTCGCAGTCGCTGGAGCTTGCCTTCCTCGTGGCCGAGGAGCTGTCTGCGCGGCGCCAGTCGGTCGCCAGCGCCGCCACCGGCTGAGGGGACGCCTCTCAGGCGTTGTCGACCACCAGCCGCAGCGCAGGGCCGCCAGCGGCCGGGCGCCGGCGGGGCGGGTCGAGCGGGGCGCGGTCCAGCGGTTCGTGGCGGATGCTCGGGTCGTCCAGTATGCTGAACCGGCGAGGGCCCCCGCCGGGATTGCCATCGGCCACCAGTGCGCAGAGGCACCGCGAAACGCTTCCTGCATCGTCACACAGCGGCAACAGCAGCAGCCGGCCCGACAGTGCCGGCCGCCCCGGTGCCCGCGCGGCCCGCAGCGGCAATTCCACCACCGAGGGCATCCGGAAGGCGACTTCGACCTGGGTGGCCAGCCGGCCGCGATCCCCGGGGGTGAAAAGCACCGAAAGCGGCATGCCGCGCGGCTCGGACCCTGCCAGGACGGCGATGCGCTGGCCCGCGACACGGATGCGCGCCACCCCCGGGGCCACCCGTTCCAGGATCAGCGCGTCCTCGATCACGTCGCCGATGAGCGCGGGATCAAGGGCGCTGCGCCGTGGCACCCGACCCGCGGGCGCAAGGCCCCGCCAGTAGGACTCAAGCTCGACCAGGGCGGTGGGGTTGGTCACCATGAAGTCGGCGCCCGACCGGTTCCGCGCATTGTGACCATCGGTATTACAGAACCGTGCCATGGCTGTTTTCCTCCTGCTGTTGTCAACGACATTTATACCGTCTTTTCGTCCAATTCTCCCTATCTAAAACCTTAAAGGGTTAACGGCAGCGGGCGGGGCACCCTCGGCCCGGGCTTGCCCTTGGCCCGGCTTTGCCGTTAGGTGCGCCGACATCCGACACCGCCAGGGAAGCCCCGCGTGATCCGTTCCATGACCGCCTTCGCCAGCCGTTCAGGCAGCCTCGGCCCCGTCGGCTGGTCCTGGGACCTGCGCGGCGTCAATGGACGCGGGCTGGAACTGCGCCTGCGCCTGCCAGACGGAGTCGAGGGGCTGGAGGCCGAGGCACGCAAGCGGCTTGCCGCGGCGCTGACCAGGGGCAACGTGACCCTGGCTCTCAAGCTGGCGCGGTCCGACGCCGCGCAAGGCCCCACGCTGGACAACGACGAACTGACCCGCGTGCTGGACGCGCTGGACGCGGTGCAGACCCGCGCCGTCGGCATGGGCGTGACGCTGGGCCAGCCCACGGCGGCCGACGTGCTGGCGCAACGCGGTGTTCGGACCCATGCCCTGCCCGAGACAGACACGAGCCTGGTGCCCGCGCTTCTGACAGATCTCGACAGGCTGATCGCTGACTTCGATACCATGCGCGAGGGTGAGGGCGCGGCGCTCGCCGCCGTTCTGGCCGCTCAGGTCGACGAGATCGAGGCGCTTGTCGCGCAGGCCGAGGCGCAGTTGCCCGCCCGCGCCGAGCAGACCCGCGCCGCCCTGCGCCGCGCCCTGGACCGGATCACGGCCGAGGGCGCCCCGCTGGACGAGGACCGCCTGGCACAGGAACTGGCCCTCGTGGCGGTCAAGGCCGACGTGACCGAAGAGTTGGACCGCCTGCGCGCCCATGTGCAGGCGGCGCGCGACTTGCTGGGGCAGGGCGGCGCCGTGGGCCGCAAGCTCGATTTCCTGGCGCAGGAATTCAACCGCGAGGCCAATACCCTGTGTTCCAAGGCGCAGGACAAGACGGTGACCCGCATCGGGCTGGACCTCAAGGCGGTGATCGACCAGATGCGCGAGCAGACCCAGAACGTGGAGTAGCCATGCCCAGACGCGGCCTTCTCATCATCCTGTCCTCGCCCTCGGGCGCGGGGAAATCGACCCTCTCGAACCGGCTGCGTGCCTGGGACGACACGATCCGGTTTTCCGTCTCGGCCACCACCCGGGAACCGCGCCCCTCGGAGGTGGATGGCCGCGAATACCACTTCCGGTCCGAGGCCGCGTTCAAGCGCATGGTGGCCGAAGGCGAGATGCTGGAACATGCCCATGTTTTCGGCAACCACTACGGCTCGCCGCTTCCGCCCGTGCGCGACGCGATCGAAGAGGGCTGCGACGTGCTCTTCGACATCGACTGGCAGGGCGCGCAGCAAATCCGCAATTCCCCGCTCAAGGACAACGTGCTGTCGATCTTCCTGCTGCCGCCCTCGATCGCGGAACTGGCCCATCGCCTGCGCAGCCGCGGCCAGGATGACGCAGCGACCATCGCCCGGCGGATGCAGAAAAGCTGGGACGAGATTTCGCACTGGGACGCCTACGATTACGTGCTGATCAACGACGACCTTGACCGGACCGAGGATCGGCTGAAGACGATCGTCAGCGCCGAGCGCCTGCGCCGAGAGCAACAGCCTGACCTCGTCGGCCATGTCCGGCGACTGCACCGCGAATTCGAGGAGATGTCATGACCCTGTATGCCCTGGACGGCCACGCCCCCGAGATCGACGCGACCGCCTGGATCGCCCCTGGCTGCCACCTGATCGGACAGGTGGTGCTGGGCCCGCGCGCCTCAGTCTGGTTCGGGACCACGCTGAGGGGCGACAACGAACCCATCGTGGTGGGCGCGGGGACCAATGTTCAGGAAAACTGTGTATGCCACACTGACATCGGCCTGCCGCTGACCATCGGGGAGAACTGCACCATCGGCCACAAGGTCATGCTGCATGGCTGCACCATCGGGGACAATTCGCTGGTGGGCATGGGCGCGACCGTCCTTAATGGCGCAGTGATCGGTCGCAACTGCCTGATCGGGGCGGGGGCACTGGTCACAGAAGGAAAGGAGATCCCCGACGGTTCGCTCGTCCTGGGGGCGCCGGGCAAGGTGGTGCGCGCGCTGGACGCCGACGCGATCGAGGCGCTGACCGCCTCGGCGCTGCATTACCAGGACAACGCCGCACGGTTCCGCACCGATCTGAAAGAGGTTTGAGCATGTCCGACTCCATCGTGCGCCGCACGCCCTGGCCCGACAGCACCTCGCGCCCCGTGGTCACGCCGCTTCAGCCCTCGGTCGTCTATGCCTCGCCCGACCCCGATGCACTGGACCGGCAATACGCCGAGGCCTCCGGCTATACCTACGCGCGCGAAGGCCACCCCAACGCCACCGTGCTGGCGCAGAAGATCGACCGGCTGGAGGGGGCCACGGGGGGCATCATTGCCGGTTCGGGGATGGGCGCCATCGGCAACGTTTTCCTGGGGCTGCTCAAGGCCGGGGACCACGTGGTCGGCGGCGACCAACTTTATGGCCGCTCGCTGCGGCTCATGACCGAGGACTTGCCGCGCCTCGGCGTCGAGACGACGCTGGCCGACCCGACCGATGCCGCCCGGATCGCGGCGGCGCTGCGCCCGGACACGAAGATGATTCTTGTCGAGGTCGTCTCGAACCCCACCATCCGCATTGCCGACATGGAGGGGATCGCGCGGCTGGCGCGGGATCGTGGCATCCTGCTGGTGGTGGACAATACCTTTACCACGCCGCGCGGCTATCGGCCCTTCGACCACGGCGCCGATATCGTCGTTCATTCCGTCACCAAACTGCTGGCGGGCCATTCCGACGCGACGTTGGGCTATGCCGTGGCCCGCGACCCGGCGTTGAACGAGAAAATCTACACCGCCAATGTAACCTGGGGCTTCACCCCCAGCCCCTTCGATTGCTGGCTGGCCGAACGGGGACTGCATTCCTTCGAGCTGCGCTACGACCGGGCCGAAGCGACCGCCACGCGGCTGGCCGAGGCGCTGGCGCAGATGCCGGGCGTGACCCGCGTGCTGCATCCGGGCCGCCCGGACCATCCCGACCACAACCGCGCGCAAGCGGTGCTGGGCGACCGGCCCGGCAACATGCTTTCCTTCGAGGTGGCAGGCGGGCGCGCGGCCGCCAACGCGCTGACGCGCGCCGCACCTGACATCGCCTTTGCGCCGACCCTGGGCGACGTCGGCACCACGCTCAGCCATCCGGCGTCGTCCTCGCATCGGGCGCTGACGCCCGAAGGCCGCGCGGCGCTGGGGATCAGCGAAGGGTTCTTTCGCGTCTCGGTGGGTCTGGAAGAGCCGGATCTGCTCATCTCGGAATTCGGACAGGCCATCAGCCGCGCGCAGAGCGCATGAGCCAAGCCAGGTCTTGCGGCAACAGCAGGTCGAAGACCAGATCGGGCGCCACCCGCGCGACCTCGGCGCGGACAAGGCCCGTGTCGGGCAGGGCGCGAGTGGTCGCATAGTAAACGCCGCGATAGCCCTCTGCCTGCAAGGTCTGGGCGATCGTGACCGCATCGAACCCCGGCCCCCATAGCGGTGAGAGCACCAGCGACGGCGCGGCCCCGCCGGCCAGCAGCGCGGAGAGGTGCCCAGGCTCGACGAATTTCACCCCGGCCGGGGCGATGTCATCGGGCTGTCGCAGCTCCGTCATGCCCTCGACAACGAGGACGATGAGGCCGGCGCCATCCGTAGCCACGGCGCTCAGGGGGTTGCCAGATGTCAAACGATGTCCCCAGGTCGCTGTTTCGCGTTCACCTTCGAGGTAAAAACGGGCCGGTTCAACCATTGGATCACCCGCGCGGCACGGCGATCAGGGGGTCCCCGCATCTTGATCTTGCCGGGCAGATGGGCCAGCAGGTCATCATGGCCGATGACAGTGACCTTCGCCTGCTCGATGCGCTTCCGGTGCCCGCCATGGTCATCGGTGTGGATGAGCGTGTCCGCCGGGCCAACCGTCATGCCCAGTCCCTGATCGGCACCGACTGCACCGGCTGGCATTACATCACCGCCCTGCGTCAGCCCGGCCTGCTGGATGCCGTCGAGGCCAGCCTGCGCGACGGCGGCCATCGCAAGGCGCGGTTCCTGGGCAGCGACGGCGCCCGCGACACCACATGGGATGTCACGCTGATCGGCGCGGCGCTTCCGACCGGCCATGCCGTCGTCCTGACCTTTCAGGATGTCACCGCGGTCGAAGAGGCGGGCCAGATGCGGCGCGACTTCATCGCCAATGTCAGCCACGAGCTGCGCACGCCGCTGACGGCGCTTCTGGGCTTTGTCGAGACCCTGCGCGGCCCCGCCCGTGACGACGCCGCCGCGCGCGATCGGTTTCTCGACATCATGGAAAAGGAAGCCGGACGGATGCACAGGCTGGTCGAGGACCTGCTGTCGCTCAGTCGCGTGGAGGATCAGGAGCGCAACCGCCCCCGGACCGCCATCGACCTTGCCGTGGTGGTGGAGGGCGCGCTGGATTCGCTGCGTCCGATGGCCGCCGAGCGCGGCATGACGATCGACTGGCAGCCACCCGGCGACAGCGCGCCGGTCGCCGGGGATGCCGTTCAATTGGCCCAGGTGGTCACGAACCTTGTCGAGAATGCCATAAAGTACGGCCACGAAAACAGCCGCATCGACCTTCACCTGTCGGACGCGGCGCACGAGACGAGCCTGCGTCAGACCGGTCTGCGCCTGTCGGTGCGCGACCGGGGCGACGGCATCCCGGTGCATCACATCGCCAGACTGACCGAACGCTTCTACCGGGTCGACAGCCACCGCTCGCGCGAGATCGGCGGGACGGGTCTTGGACTGGCCATCGTCAAGCATATCGTCAATCGCCATCGCGGGCGTCTGCGCGTCACCAGCGAACTGGGGCAGGGGTCGACGTTCACGGTAATCCTGCCCTGCATCCCACCCGAGGACGCTGGCTGACCCCGGCCCGCCGTTTTTCGACTGGAAATCGTGGCGTTATGGGGCGAGTCTGGAACCGAACAAGCAGGAGTCCCCCATGCCGAGCAGCCGCACGAGCCCATCCTTTCCCGACCAGGAATACTACGACCGCATCGAGAAGACCCGCGGCGCGATGGAAGCGGCCGGTTTCGACCTGCTGATCCTGTCGGACCCGTCGAACATGGCCTGGATCTCGGGATATGACGGCTGGTCCTTTTATGTCCACCAGGCGGTGCTGCTGCCCATGGACCAGGACCCGGTCTGGTGGGGCCGGGCGATCGACGCCACCGGCGCGATGCGAACCGTCTTCATGGAAGAGGACGACATCCACGGCTACGACGACAGCTATGTCATGAACCCGGACAAGCACCCGATGGCGGACCTGGCCCGGCTGATCGACGCCTATGGCTGGGGGCAGCTCCGTATCGGTGTCGAGATGGACAATTATTATTTCAGCGCAAAGGCATATGAAGAACTTCTAAGGCATTGCCCGAAGGCGAATTTCGGCGATTGCACGGGTATCGTGAACTGGCAGCGCGCGGTGAAGTCCGAGACCGAGATCGTCTACATGCGCCGCGCGGCCGACATCGTGACCGCAATGCACAAGCGCATCGTCGAGACGGCCGAACCGGGCCTGCCCAAGAACCACCTGGTGGCCGAAATCTACCATACCGGCATCACCGGGGTCGGGGGCCATTTCGGGGACTACCCGGCGATCGTGCCCATGGCACCCTCGGGGCTGGACGCCACCGCGGCGCATCTTACCTGGGACGACACGCCGTTGCGCACCGGCGAATCCACCTTCTTCGAGATCGCGGGCTGTCACCGGCGCTATCATTGTCCACAGTCGCGCACGCTGTTCCTGGGAAAGCCGCCCCAGAAATACCTCGATGCGCAGGCCGCGGTCGAGGATGCCACCGCCGCGGCGCTGGAGCAGGCCAAACCAGGCAACCGCTGCGAGGACGTGGCCAATGTCTTCAACGTCACGCTGGGCAAGCACGGTTTCATCAAGGACAGCCGGTGCGGCTATCCCATCGGGTTGTCCTATCCGCCGGACTGGGGCGAACGGACCATGTCTTTTCGCGCGGGCGACCGGACGATCCTCGAACCGGGCATGACCTTTCATTTCATGCCCGCGATTTGGCTGGACGACGGCGGGCTCGAAACCACCGACCCGATCCTGATCACGGGGACGGGGCACGAGAACCTCTCGGGCACGCCTTCGGGGCTGGTCGTCAAGACCTGAGGCCTCGCCGGATCATATGCGCATAATCGGTATTATGTCAAATATATGCCATCCAGCAACCGCATATCCCCAACCGGGTTGTTAGCTGACACGAATGCAAAAATAGCTTTGTGCAAACTCCCAACGGTGCTACCGAACGGCAATGACAAAGCTTGCCGCTCATCTCGAAGCGCTGATAAACGCGCCCACCTTCGAGACGCTCTGGGACCTGCACACGGTTCGCATGGCCGAGCTGGGCTTTGATCGGCTGATCTACGGTTTCACGCGCTATCGCAGTGGCGACTCCCTGGGCGATCCGCAGGACTGGGTCGTTCTGACGAACCACGACGACGCCTACATGGATCGTTTCCTTGGCGACGGCTACATCCACAGTGCCCCCATGGTTCGGTGGGCGCTGGCCAATGATGGCGCCTGCAGCTGGTCCTGGATCGCCAATTCCGACAATCTGACGCCCGCCGAACGGCGCGTGACCGAATTCAACCGGTCCATGGGCGTGGTTGCGGGATACACGATCAGTTTCCGTTCCGTCAGCCAGCGCACCAAGGGCGCCGCGGCCATCACCGCCCGCGCCGGGATCAGCCAGGACGGGGTCGAGGACATCTGGGCCGAACACGGCGAGGCCATCCGGGTCATGAGCAACGTCGTCTACCTGAAAATGCTCACCCTGCCCCACGCCACGCGCAACCTGACCAAGCGCCAGCGCGAAGTGCTGGAATGGGTTGCCGACGGTAAGATAACGCAGGACATCGCGACGATCCTGGATCTGACCCCGGCAACGGTCGAGAAACACCTGCGCCTGGCGCGCGAGGCGTTGGGTGTCGGGACGACGGCGCAGGCGGTTCTCAAGGCTTCGTTCTACAACGAGATGTTCATTCTGGACCCCGACAGCCGCGGCACCGACGAGTGACGGTAGGGAATCCCTCACTGTGATCGAGCCAAGGGAGATGTCACACTAGAACGGTTCCGTGAGTGGTGGCCTTCGGGCCAAGGAAGGGACTGCGGTCCGGACACCTTGCGATTTCAAGGCAAGCCGGCCGCGCACCGGTTAACCGGTTGCTGGTTTTCTCGGGCTCGACCCGGGTGAGCTGGCGCATTGGGTGGGCCGCGTCACCGAGTATCGTGTTTGTATTCCGGCGGGCCGCCGCGGCCCCGCGCCTTTCTGGCGCGGGGCCGGACCTGGCTTGAAAGGCGTGTTGCAACACGTTGATCCAAAAGAAAACGGCCACCCGAGGGTGGCCGTATGTTTGTCGCGGATCGGACCCTGGATCTCAGCCCTGGGCGGCCTTGGCCACCTCGGCGGCGAAGTCTTCCTGCTGCTTCTCGATCCCCTCGCCCACTTCGAGGCGCACGAACGCAGTGATCTCGGCCCCGGCCTCCTTGGCGGCGGCCTCGACCGTCAGGTCGGGGTTCACGACAAAGGCCTGACCAAGCAGGGTGTTCTCGCCCATGAACTTCTTCATGCGGCCCTCGATCATCTTCTCGATGACCTGCTCGGGCTTGCCACTTTCACGGGCGATGTCGATCTGGATCTGGCGCTCTTTCGCGACCATCTCGGCATCGAGCGAAGCCTCGTCCAGCGCGGCCGGACTGGCCGCCGCGATGTGCATCGCCACCTGCCTGGCAAAGCTCTCGTCGCCGCCGTTGGTAGCCACCAGGACGCCGATCTTGCCCATGCCGTCGGTCACGGCGTTGTGGATGTAGGCAACGACCGTGCCACCCTCGACCGCGGCCAGGCGGCGCACGGACATGTTCTCGCCAATGGTGGCGATCTTGTCGGTCACGGTCTCCGAGACGGTCTTGCCGCCCATGTCGGCCTCGAGTAGCGCCTCGACGGTGTCGACACCGGTCGCGGCCTTGGCGATCCCGGCGACCATCTCCTGGAACTCGGCGTTCTTGGCGACGAAGTCGGTCTCGGCGTTCACCTCGACGGCAACGCCCTTGCCGCCCGCGACGTTCACGGCCACCAGGCCTTCGGCGGCGGTGCGGCCGGATTTCTTGGCAGCCTTGGACAGGCCCTTGGTGCGCAGCCAGTCAACGGCGGCGTCCATGTCGCCGTCGGTTTCGGTCAGCGCCTTCTTGGCGTCCATCATGCCCGCGCCGGTGGAGTCGCGGAGTTCCTTCACGAGAGCAGCGGTAATCGCCATGGCTCTTTCTCCTGTAAGATGTGATGCAATCCGGGGCGGGACAGGCCCGCGCCCGGTATCAGTTTTTGCGACGGGAGACCGGCTCAGCCGGCGGCCTGTCCGGCTCCTGTGTCCTCGACGGCAGGATCCTCGGCGGCCTGTTCCAGTTCGCCCAGGTCCACCCCGGCGGCGCCCAGCTGCGCCGAAAGCCCGTCCATCGCGGCGCGGGCGGCCAGATCGCAGTAGAGCGTGATCGCGCGCGACGCGTCATCATTGCCGGGAACCACGTAGTCCACGCCCAGCGGCGAGCAGTTGGTATCGACAACGGCCACGACCGGAATGCCCAGCTTGCGGGCCTCGGCGATGGCGAGGTCTTCCTTGTTGACGTCGATCACGAAAAGCAGGTCGGGCAGGCCACCCATCTCGCGGATACCGCCCAAAGTGGCCTCGAGCTTTTCCTGCTCGCGCTCCATGTGCAGGCGTTCCTTCTTGGTCAGCCCTGCGAATCCACCCTCGGCGCTTTCGTCGATGGCGCGAAGGCGGCCGATTGACTTGGACACGGTCTGCCAGTTGGTCAGCGTGCCGCCCAGCCAGCGGTGGTTCATGTAGAACTGCGCGGACTTCTCGGCGGCGTCCTTGATCGGGGCCTGGGCCTGGCGCTTGGTGCCCACGAAGAGCACACGCCCCCCCTTTGCGACCGTGTCGCGAACAACCTGAAGAGCCTGGTCCATCATCGGGACCGTTTGCGTCAGGTCCATGATGTGAATGCCGTTGCGGGCGCCATAGATGTACTGTGACATCTTCGGGTCCCAGCGCTGTGTCTGGTGGCCGAAGTGAACGCCGGCCTCGAGCAGCTGGCGCATGGAAAACTCTGGAAGAGCCATGTGTCGTATCCTTTCCGGTTTCATGCCTCGACGGGGGATCAGCGTGTCGCCAACCGGTGGATGGGCCGGGATGTCTCCCCGACGCACCCGCCCCCGCCTGCGGGATTGAGTGCCGTGCCTATAGTCCCGGTGACGCGGCTTGGCAAGAGGGACATCTGTAATGTTCCTGTCATATGCAGCCCCTACCCCTTGGCCCTGTTGAAACAAAGGAGACCACCTCATGGGGACCACCACCAAGACGCTGCTGACCAGCACCGCCGTGGCACTTTGCCTGTCCGCGCCCGCGCTGGCCGAAACCCTCACCGTGACCGAGGCGACCGAGGCCGCGATAACCGACGCGCTTGCCGCTGCCGCGGCCTCGGACAGCGCGAGCACCGTCGTGCTGGCCTTCGAGGGCGATGTCGAGATCACCGAGACGCTGGCCTATGACGGCCAATCAGCCTTGGCCCTGATCGGCAACGGCCAGACGATTTCCACCGCCGACAACGTGACCCTTCTGGCCGCCACGCAAGGCGCCGACCTGCATGTGGTCGACCTTACCCTGGCCGGCCCGGGCAGCTGGACGGTTCAGAACCGCGGCGACATGGACGGGGCCGCCGCTAAGGGCATCTTCGTCGACCTGCGCGACGACCAGACCGGCACCGCGACCCTCGTGGTCGAGGACGTGACCGTGCGCGGCGTCGCCGGCTACGGCATCCACATTTCCGACTGCACACTGGCCGACGAGTGCGGCGGCGGGCAGACCGGTGACGGCGACGGCTCGGATGCCGGGATTTCCGTGACCCTGCGCGATGTCACGATCAACGACGTGGGCAACGGCACCTTCGACGGCGACGGCCTGCGCGCGGATGAACGCGGGGCGGGCGGCATCTCTGCCCTGATCATCGGCTCGACGGTTTCCATGGCCGGGGCCGATGGGATCGAGCTGGACGAAGGCGGCGCGGGCGACGTGGTCGCCACGATCATCGACACCCGGCTGGTGGAGAACGGCGCCTATTGCACCCCTGCCCTGTTCAAGGACGCGATCCCCGACCCCGACGAGGCCGAGTTCGAGCAAGGTGCCGCGGCCGAGGCCGACATCCCCGGCCCTGTCACCGGCACGCCTGACGACACCTGCATCGAACGCGTCGTGGACCTTCACGATGACGGCAGCGTCGAGGCCTACGAATTCGGCCTGGACCTGGACGACGGTATCGACTTCGACGAAGGCGGCGCCGGGTCGATCCACGCGGTCTTCCTGCGCTCGACCATCTCGAACAACCTCGACGAGGGCGTGGATTTCGACGAGGCCGGCGACGGCGCCATCGACGCCCGGTTCATCGACACGGTCGCCGAGGGCAACACCGATGACGGCTACAAGAGTTCCGAAGAAGATGCCGGGTCGGTCACGGGCCTGATGCTGCGGTCCTCGGCCATGGGCAACGGCGGCAAGGGTGCGGTCTTCGAGGAAGAGGGCGACGGCGACTTGGGCGTTACCGCCGAGGCCTCCTCCACGGCCAACAATGACGACAGCGACGACACCGGCATCGAGGCCGTTCAGGAAGACAGCGGCACCGGAACGCTGAAACTGACCGACAGCGACCTGGTCGACGGCACCGACCTCGACGGTGTGGAACTCCGGTAGCGGGAACGGGGCGGCCCCGGCCTTGACCCCGGGGCCGCCTGCCGCGTCACAACTCGCGGAACCTGTGAACCGGACCCCGATCGTGCGCAGGGGCGGCGCGATGGACGGCCCGACGCAACCGGTTCAGATCGGTCTTCGACAGGTCGGTGACAAAGCGCAGCGCGACGCCCGGCGCCGTCACCCGCACCACCCGTGCCCCAAGCCGCAGCGATGTCGCGACCAGGTCGACCCTGTCGCCCGTGTCCAGCCCCCGCGGGCCTGTCACGAACGCCCCCGTCCGGCTGACGTTGACGACACGTGCCGGGTGACGCGTTCCGCCACGTACGAGCGTGACGCCCAGGTCGCTGGGAAGCCTTGGCGGGCGATACTTCATGGTGTGGCCTTTCAAGAGAGGAGGCATCTCCACGTCTCGATAGACCGGCGGAGTAACGGCCGGGTTAAGGCACCCGGACCGCCATGGCACACCGCGCGGGATCTGCCCGAAGCCCCTAGAGGAACACCCGCTCGACCACCCAGTAGGCACCGATGAGGGCGATGCCGACGCTGGCCGGCATGGCCACCATGTGGCGGTAGGTCTCGTACCGTTCCACCGCACAGGAGGCCGCCGCCAGCCCGGCCAGGGCCGCCACCATGAACAACAGCGGCACATAGGCCTCGATCGCCGATGGCCCCATGGCGCTGACCGGGATCACGAGGAGCGGGACCAGGACGACAGCAACCAGCAGGTAGACGGCGGCCGCCACCAGGTTGCGCTTGCCATCCTCGGACAGGCGGATCGCCGCGAAGACCAGCACGAAGGCGAGGGCGATTACCAGCAACTGACCCACCTCGACCCCCAGGTTGAAGCCCAGCAACGCCGGAATGAAGGCGCTTTCGGGAATGCCGTACTCGCCCAGGACGCTGGCAAAGCCCAGACCGTGCAAAAGCCCGAAGGCAAAGATGATCGCCGGGCGCCAGGGGTTAAGGCCCCGGCTGAAGATGTTCTCGACCGCCACGTAGACGATCGAGGCGGCGATGATCGGCTCGACCACGCTGCCCGGCACGTTGACGTAGCCCAGCGCCGCCAGGGCAAGGGTGATCGTGTGTGCCGCGGTGAAGGCCGTGACCTGCCAGATCAGCGGTCGCAGGCGCGTGGACAGGAAGAACAAACCGAGCACGAAAAGGATATGGTCCAGCCCCATGGGCACGATATGCTCCACCCCCACGGGGATGTAGCGGGCGAAGGCCTGCCAGCCCGACAACGCTTGGCCGCCCGCCAGGGCGACCTCTTCGGACAGGCCGCCGGAGAGGTAGCCGTCCCAGCCCTCCTCAACACCCATCTGGCGCAGCACCAGCACACCATAGCGGGCTGGCCAGTCGATCTGCACCGCCTCGGCGCCATCGGGCAGCGCCGCCGAGACTGTCAGCGTCGAATTGCGCGGCAGGTCGGGATTGCCGACCTCGGGCACATTGACCCCGTCAAGGCGCAGATCAACCGGCGCACCGTCCACCAAGATGCGCATCTCCTCGGCCATGGTCGGCCAGAAAACCCGCACGCGCTCGGCCATCTCGCCCGGCGGCAGGGCGCGCAGTGTATCGTAGTCATCTGAATTCTCCGCGGCGTTGGTATCTTCGAGCCCCTCCAGGTCGATCCCGGCGACGAAGCTCTCCAGGTTGCCCTCCAGCGCGAAGGTCAGTCGGCCCTCGACCACCTCCATGTCGCCGATGGTCGGCAGAACCTCGTGGGCGCGCGACGGCCCGCCGGCAAACATCACGACGCTTGACACAAGCGCCAGCAGCGTCAGTTTCAACCCAGTCCAAGCGGAGGCTGTTATGCGCATTCTTACCCTCGTTCTTGCCCTTGCGGCGGGCCCGGCCTTCGCTCACGAACTCTGGCTGGAACCTGCTGATTACGCGGTTGAACCCGACGGTATGGTGCGGGCCGAGATTGTCAACGGCGAAAGCTTCGAGGGGGCGCGGCTGGCCTACCTGCCGCGTCGCTTCGACCGCTTCGAGATGGTGCTGGGCGAAGTGGCAGAATCGGTACAGAACCGCCCCGGCGCCCGACCTGCGCTGGACGCGGCCCCCCTGGGCGAAGGGTTGCATATCCTCGCCTACGAGGCCAGCACCGCACGGGTCAGCTACGCTACGCTGGAGGCATTCCGCAGCTTCGCCGAGCACAAGGATTTCGCCGGGGCCATCGCCGCACACCGCGCCCGCGACCTGCCCGAGGAGGATTTCGGCGAGGCCTATTCGCGCCACGTCAAGGCGCTGGTGGCCGTGGGAAGTGGCGCCGGGCAGGATCGGCAGCTGGGCCTCGAGACCGAGATCGTGGCCCTCGAAAATCCCTACATCCATGACGGCGATGCCCTGCCGGTGCAGGTTTTTTACCAGCAGGCCCCCCGGGCCGGGGCGCAGGTGGAACTCTTCGAGAAAGCCCCCGATGGCAGCGTCGAGATCACCTATCACCGTACAGACGCGCGCGGGATCGTTCCCCTGCCCGTCACGCCCGGCCATGCCTACCTGGCCGACGCCGTGGTGTTGCGCGAACCCGACGCGGACCTGGCGCGGGACCGCGACGTGGTCTGGGAAACCCTGTGGGCAGCCCTGACCTTCGCCATCCCCGAGTAGGCGTCTTCTGGCCTCAAATATCCTCGGGGGTGAATTGGCCGCAGGCCAAGAGGGGGCGGACAGCCCCCTGCCCACTTGCCCTGCGTGCGCAGCACACCGCGTGACAACGGTTGACCCCCGGCGCGGCGCGCGCAATAGCTGCGCGCCATGACGACACCCGACATCCTCTGCATCGGTTCCGTCCTGTGGGACATCATAGGGCGCGCGCCCTCCGCGATGCGGGTCGGGTCGGACGTGCCGGGCCGCATCACCCGCATTCCCGGCGGCGTTGCCATGAACATCGCCATGACGCTGGCCCGCTTCGGCCTTCGCCCGGCCCTGCTGTCGACCGTGGGCCGTGATGCCGAGGGCGCCGACCTTGCGCGCGAGGCCGCGCGGCTGGGGCTGGAGACGGGCACGCTCTACCGTTCGGAGGACCTGCCGACGGACAGCTACATGGCCATCGAGGGCGCCAACGGGCTGATCGCCGCCATCGCCGACGCGCATTCCCTGGAACAGGTGGGCGACAAGATCCTGCGCCCGCTCGCCGACGGGCGCCTGGCCAGCGAGGCCGCCCCCTGGGCCGGCCCCGTGGCGCTGGACGGCAACCTCACCCCCGACCTGCTGGCGCGGATCGCGGCCTCGCCCCTGTTCCGGGCCGCCGACCTGCGCGTGGCCCCGGCCAGCCCCGGCAAGGCGGAGCGGTTGCTGGCGCTGGTGGGCCATCCCTCGGCCACCTTCTACGTCAACCGCGAGGAGGCGGGCCTGATCTGCCGGTCGGGCTTCGAGGACGCCGCCGCCGCTGCCCGCGGCCTCGTCGCGCGCGGGGTCAACCGGGCGCTTGTCACCGATGGCGGTGACATGGCCGCCGAGGCGCACGGTGACACCCTGCGCCGTGCCCGCCCGCCCGCGGTACTGGTGACCCGCGTCACGGGCGCGGGCGATACCTTCATGGCCGCCCATATCGCGTCCGAGGTGCAAGGGATGGCCCCCGAGGCCGCCCTTGCCCGGGCGCTGGAGGCCGCCGCCGCCCATGTCTCAGGAGAAAGCCCCCAATGATCGACCTGCAGTCGTCCCCCGAGGTCACCGAGGCCCAGGCCCGTCGCCGGCCCGTCGTGGCGCTCGAAAGCACCATCATCACCCACGGCATGCCGTTTCCGCAGAATGTCGATACCGCGCGACGGGTGGAACAGGACATTCGCGACGCGGGCGCGGTTCCGGCGACAATCGCCGTGCTGGACGGCGTCCTCCATATCGGCCTGACCGACACCGAGCTGGACCGGCTGGCCAATGCGGAGCACGTCGCCAAGCTGTCACGCGCCGATCTGGCCGTCTGCCTCGCGGCGGGCGGCACCGGGGCGACCACCGTCGCAGCGACCATGATCGCCGCGCATCTCGCGGGGATCGCCGTCTTCGCCACCGGCGGGATCGGCGGTGTTCACAAGGGGGCGGAGTCGAGTTTCGACATCTCGGCGGACCTGCAGGAACTGGCGCAGACGCCGGTCACGGTCGTGGCCGCGGGGCCCAAGGCGATCCTCGACATCCACAAAACGCTGGAAGTCCTCGAAACCCTCGGCGTGCCGGTCATTGCCTACGGCCAGGACAGCCTGCCTGCCTTCTGGTCGGCCACCTCGGAGGTTCACGCACCGCTTCGGCTGGACAGGCCCGACAGGATCGCCGCGGCCCATGCCATGCGCGCCGACATGGGCCTGCCGGGCGGCCAACTGGTCGCCAACCCGATCCCGCAAGAGGACGAGATCCCCGCCGCATCCCTCGCGCCGATCATTGCCCGGGCCCAGGCCGAGGCCGAGGCGCAGGGAATCGCGTCCAAATCCGTGACGCCCTTCCTGCTGGACCGCATCTTCGCGCTGACCGACGGCGCCTCGTTGACCGCGAACATCGCGCTGGTGCGCAATAATGCGCGCCTTGCCGCCGAGATCGCCAAATGCCTGTGCAACCCCGGGTCGTGAAGGGGCGGCGGCGTTGTTGGTGCATTGCCGGACCGGGTCTCATCGCCTACATAATGCGCAACCCCTAGCATGAGCGACCGCCAAAGTGACCAAACCGTCAACAGAGCCCCACCGGCCACGCGGCAGCCTGATTACGGGCCTGCGCAACAACTTCATTGCCGGGATCATCGTGATCGCGCCCATCGGGCTGACGGTCTGGCTGATCTGGACGCTGATCGGCTGGGTCGACGGCTTCGTGTGGCCCTTCGTGCCCCAGGCCTACCACCCCGAGGAACTGGTCAACCGGCTGCTGGGCCATGTCAACGATTTCGGCCGCGCCGACCCGACCCATCCCAACTACGTCGAGATCAACGTGCGCGGCGTCGGCGTCGTCATCTTCCTGATCTTCACCTTCATCGTCGGCTGGATCGCCAAGGGGCTGATCGGGCGGTCGTTCCTTGCCTGGGGCGAGGGGCTGGTCTCTCGGATGCCGGTGGTGCGCTCGGTCTACAATGGCGCCAAGCAGATCGCCGAGACCGTGTTCGCCCAGACCGAGACCAGCTTCGACAAGGCCTGCCTGATCGAGTATCCACGCCGTGGCATCTGGGCGGTCGGCTTCATTTCGACGGAAACCAAGGGCGAACTGGTCGACAAGGCGGGCGTCGGTCCGATGATCTCGGTCTTCGTGCCGACCACGCCGAACCCGACGTCCGGGTATCTCCTGTTCTTTCCAAAGCAGGACGTGATCGAGCTTGAGATGACCGTCGAGGACGCCGCCAAGCTGGTGATCTCGGCCGGGCTGGTCTACCCGGGTGAAAAAACCGTCGAAATGCCCGAAGCTCTGGACCAGTTGGCCGACCGCATCGGGCATCACCGCCAGGACGACTGACGGCGGTGCCCGCTCCGACGGCGCAGGGCTTGATTCCTATAGCAAAATCCACAACCCTGCGGGTGCCAATGCAACCTAGAAAGGGGTATAACATGACCTTGTTCAAAAAGACCGCCGCCGTGACGCTTGCCGCCACCCTGAGCGCGAGCACCACTATGGCCGGTGGCATGGCACCTGCAGTCGAGATGGAACCGGTCGAGGTCGTCGAGGAAACCACCGGCGGGTCCAGTTCCAACCTGATCATTCCGCTGATCCTGATTGCCCTGATCGCTGCGGCCGCAGGCGGTTCCGGTTCGGTGCAAGAGTAACCTGGGCGACCGGACAACGATCATTGAACCGCGTTTGGGCTGGTTCGCCGGATGAGCGGGTCAGCCCTTCCGGTCAGTCCTGGCCGAGACACACGCCTTTGGTTTCCCCCGTGGTCAATAAAAGATTTGGAAGATTCCGGTTTCGCGGTAGTATCCCCTATTATTTACAGATTGAGGGGATAACATGACACACGTAAAGTCGATCGCCGTCGCGGCCATGATGGCCGCAATGACCGCAACCTCTGCCAGCGCGGGCGGCATGGCTCCGGCCATCGAGATGGAACCTGACGAGGTCGTCGCGCAGACCGGCAGTTCCTCGGCCAACCTGATCATCCCGCTGATCCTTATCGCCCTGATCGCTGCGGCAGCCAGCAGCAGCAGCAGCGGCGGGACCAATGGCATGTATTACCCCGGGAACGGAGCATAGACCGCCGGGTACCGATAAATCGGTCACATTGCAGTCGGGCGGGCCGGTTTGCCGAAAGGCGGGCCGGCCTTTCCTTTTCCGGGGGATCTCGAGGCGCGACCCGGCAGCGGGATAGAGCGGCCAGACCATGCAGGAAGGCCCGCCACTGACCCGTCGGACCTGTTTGCGGGAATCGGACACGGAAGATCTCGCGCACCGGGCCGAGCACCTTCCCACAAAGAAAAAAACGCCGGCACAAGGCCGGCGTTCAGTTATTGAGGCAGGTTTCATACAGGCAAGAAACCTATCGAGCAGTGCTCTCTTTATAAGCAATCCGCCGCTCCGATCCAAGCTAAAAGTTTGAAAAGGCAGACTGCGGCCTCTACGCTTTGACCCAAGGCACAAAGGCAGCAGAGGGATTGTCCACGAAATGAGACCAGAGTTTTTCGCGCGGCCCGGCCGAATCCTTGCCATTGTCGCCGCCACGCTGCCGGCCATGATGGCCACCGCCGAGCCCCGGCATGGCATAGCTATGTATGGCGACCCCGACCTGCCCCCAGATTTTGCGCATCTGCCCTATGCCAACCCCGACGCACCGCGCGGCGGCGAACTGGTCACCGCCAACGTCGGCAACTTCGACAGCCTCAATCCCTTCGTCCGCAAGGGCTCGGTTCCCTGGCAACTGCGGTTTCTGGTCGGCGAAAGCCTGATGGCCCGTTCCCTGGACGAACCCTTCTCGCTTTACGGTCTTCTGGCCGAATCGATCGAGACCGGGCCGAATCGGCAATGGGTCGAATTCACCCTGCGCTTGGAAGCGGAATTCTCTGACGGCAGCCCGGTCACGGTCGAGGACGTGATGTGGTCCTACGAGACGCTGGGCACCAAGGGGCATGGTCGCTACGCCGGCTTCTGGTCCAAGGTGGCGTCCATGGAGCAGACCGGGCCACGTTCGGTCCGGTTCACCTTCGAGACCGAGGATCGTGAGCTGGCCCTGCTGGCCGGTATGCGTCCAATCCTGAAAAAGGCGCAATACGAGGGCATCGATTTCGCCGAGACGGACGGGTTCGATCATATACCCGTGACCTCGTCGCCCTACGTCATCAGCGACTTTGAGCAGGGCCGTTTCGTGGAATTCACCCGCGACCCGGACTACTGGGGCGAGGGCGTGGTCCCGTTTCGCACCGGCACGCACAACCTCGAAACCCTGCGGATCGAGTATTTCGGCGATGCCACCGCCGCCTTCGAGGCCTTCAAGGTCGGAACGGTGAACTTCAACCGCGAATTCAACGTGGCCAAGTGGGACAGCCAGTACGACTTCACCGCCATCAAGACCGGCGACGTGGTGCGCGACGTGCTGCCGCATGAACGCCCCTCGGGGATGACCGGCTTCGTGATGAACACCCGCAGCCCGCAGTTCGCCGATATCCGCGTGCGCGATGCCATGCTGCATGCCTTCAATTTCGAATTCATCAACGAGGCGCTGACCGGGGGGGTCCAGCCGCGCATCACATCGTATTTCTCGAACTCGCCGCTGGCGATGCAGGCCGGTCCTGCGACAGGCCGCGTACGCGACTTCCTCGACCCTTTCGCCGATCAGATCCCCCAGGACGCACTGTCGGGCTATGCCCTGCCCGTCTCGGACGGGACCGAGCGCAACCGCGCCGGCATCGCCGCCGCGCTGGACCTGATGCAACAGGCCGGATGGACGGTGCAGGACGGGGTCATGGCCGATGCGTCGGGCGCGCCCTTCACCTTCGAGATCGTGCTGCAATCTGGCAGCGACGAGAACCAGACGATCATCGACATCTACGTCCAGTCGCTTGCCCGGTTGGGGATCACGCCGAAGGTCTCGGTGATCGACAGCGCCCAGTACCGCGAGCGGATCGATGCCTTTGACTTCGACATGACCTACTTCCGGCGCGGCCTGTCGCTCAGCCCCGGCAACGAGCAATACCTCTACTGGGGATCGGATGACGCCGACACGCCGGGCGGGCGCAACCTCATGGGCGTTGAGTCCGAGGCCGTGGACGCGATGATCGACAGGCTTCTGACCTCGGAAAGCCAGCAGGATTTCCGCGCCGCCACGCGGGCGCTGGACCGGCTGCTGACCACGGGACGCTACGCCATCCCGATCTACCAGTGGAACGTGACCCGCATTGCCCATGACAGGCGCCTGCACTACCCCGAGACCATGCCGATCTTCGGCGACTGGCCGGGCTGGCAGCCCGATGTCTGGTGGTGGGAAGCCGAAAGCTGATGGTCACGGGGCGCTCGGAAACGGGCGCCCGTTCCGAGTTCGGGGATCGCGCGGCCTGCCGGAGATTGACTGGCCCGGCGCGTGAACCGGCCCGGTGGCGTGTTCAAGGTGCAGGGCCGGCCTCACGCGGGACAGCGAGCGACCCACGCTTGCAACCGCGCCCCGGCGAAGGTAGCGCCAAGCCATGACAGCCGCCGCCTTCCACGGGGCCGCCCGAGACCGACCTGGCCGCTTTTGCGTCCCGGCGACTGGCCCGCTACAAGACCCCAAGGCTATTCATTCACCGTGCCGCCCTGCCGCGGGGGGCCAACAACAAGCTCTTGCGCCACCTACTGCGGCAAGAGCGGGAGAGCGATCATGGTCAAGCTTGATATCTTCTCGGACCCCGTCTGCCCCTGGTGCTACATCGGCAAGACCAACCTGGACAGGGCGCTCGCACAGGTGGGGGACCACCCTTTCGAGATCGAGTACCACCCCTTCCAGCTCAACCCCGACTTCCCGCCCGAGGGGATGGATCGGCGCGCCTACATGGACGCCAAGTTCGGCGGGCGCGAGGGCGCGGTGAAGGCCTATCTGCCGGTTCAGGAGCACGCGGACAAGGCCGGGCTGACGATCGACTTCGAAGCCATCGCGCGCACGCCCAACACACTGGACGCGCATCGCCTGATCCACTGGGCCGGGATCGAACAACGCCAGCAGGTCGTGGTGCAGAGGCTGTTCGAGGCCTATTTCAGGGAGGGCCGCGACATCGGCGACCGGGACGTGCTCTGCGACATCGCCGACAGTGCCGAGATGGACGCGGGCGTCGTCGCCCGGCTGCTGGCCGCCGATGCCGATACCGACACCATCCGGACGCGCGACACCGAGGCCCGCAAGATGGGCGTGCAATCCGTGCCCACCTTCATCGTGGCCGGCCAGCACGCGGTGCCCGGCGCCCAGCCGCCAGACCTGTGGGTGCAGGTCACGGGCGAAATCATGGCCAAACTCGAGGACGCGGGCGATGCGGAATGACGGGCTTTGGATCCTGGTCGGGGCGCTTTCGGTCCTGATCGGGGGCGGCACGGTCTTCTACCACCTGGTCGAGGGCTGGAGCTGGGTCGACAGTTTCTTCTTCACGGTTGTGACGCTCTCGACTGTCGGCTACGGCAGCCTTGTCCCGCAAACGGTGATCGGCAAGCTGGCCACGACCGTATTCATATTCGCGGGTCTTGGCGTCTTTGCCGCCGTGATACGGCAGGTCAGCAACATGACACTGGAAGGCCGGATGCGCGCGCGGGCCGAATTGCGTGCGGCGCGGTGCAAGACCGCCGAAGCGGAGAAACGCCTGCTGGCCGTCGAGGAAAAAGGACCGGACGCATGACCGATACCGCGACGGCCCAGGCCGCCCCTCCCCCGCCGCAGCGCCTCCCGACGCTGGAATTCATCGCGCTGATGGCGATGCTCATGGCCTCGATCGCCTTTTCCATCGACGCCATGCTGCCCGCCCTGCCGCAAATCGGCGCCGAACTGACACCCCAGGCCCCGAACCTCGCGCAGCTTGTCGTGACCAGTTTCGTGCTGGGCATGGGGCTGGGCACGCTGTTCACCGGCCCGCTGTCGGATCGCTTCGGTCGCAAGCCGGTGGTGATCGGCGGGGCGCTGATCTATTGCGCGGCAGCACTGACCGCTTTCCTGGCGCCGACGCTGGAAACCCTGCTGGCCGCGCGGGTGGTGCAGGGACTGGGCGCCTCGGCGCCCCGGGTGGTGGCCCTGGCCCTGGTGCGCGACCTCTATGCGGGGCGCGGCATGGCGCGGATCATGTCCTTCGTGATGATGATCTTTTCGCTGGTGCCCGCGATCGCGCCCAGCCTGGGCGCGGTAATCATCGACATGTCCGGCTGGCGCAGCATTTTCATGGCCTTCGTGATCTTTTCGTTGACCGGGATGACCTGGCTGGGCCTGCGCCAGCCCGAAACGCTTGCCGTCGCGGATCGCCGCCCGCTGCGACTTTCGCTGCTCTGGGCGGCGATCAAGGAAATGGCCGCTCACCCCACTGTGCGGCTTTCGATCGCGGTGCAGACCCTGGCCTTCGGCATGCTTTTTGCCACCATCAGCTCGATCCAGCAGATCTTTGATGAGACCTACGGCCGCGCCGAGAGTTTCCCGCTCTGGTTCGGGGCCATCGCCATTGCCGCCGCGTCGGCCACGGTGTTGAACTCCCAGATCGTGATGCGCGTGGGCATGCGCGCCATCGTCAAGGCCATGTTCACCGTGCAGATCGGGCTGTCGGCGCTGAGCGCGACAGCGATCTGGGCCGGGATTTTCGGCGGGCTGGAATTCTACCTCTACGTTTTCTGGACAACCTCGGTGTTCTTCCAGGCCGGGCTGACCATTGGCAACCTGAACGCGCTTGGGATGGAGCCGATGGGCCATATCGCCGGCATGGCCGCCTCGATCATGGCCTCCATCGGGACCGTGGGCGCCGTTGTCATCGCCGTGCCGGTCGGGCTGGCCTTCGACGGCACGCCGGTACCGCTGGCGATGGCGGTCTGCCTGTGCGCGTCACTGGCGCTGTGGCTGACCACGATGATCCGCCGCGACACGGACTGAGCCGCGCGACGGTACTCCCGGTATCTCCCTCCGCCTAGGCTGCCTGTGCCTCTTTCACCTTCTTCGCCAGGTCCTGCGCGATGGCGAAGGCGCCCTTGATCTTGTCGCTGTCGCGCCGCCAGTCGCGCCGCACGACGATCTTGTTGTCCTTTACCTTTGCCAGTCCATTCTGATCCTTGATGAACTGCACCAGGCCATCGGGCGAGGCGAACTTGTCGTTGTGGAACCGGATCGTCGCCCCCTTGGGCCCGCCATCCAGGTGGCTGATCCCGGCGCGTTTGCACATAGCCTTGATCCGCACCACCAGCATCAGCGTGTTGACCTCCTTGGGCAAGGCGCCGAACCGGTCGATCAGCTCGGCGGCAAAGCCTTCCAGCTCGACCTTGGTCTGCAGCCCTGACAGGCGGCGATAGAGTCCCAGCCGCACGTCCAGGTCGGGCACATAATCCTCGGGGATCAGGACCGGCACGCCAAGGTTGATCTGAGGCGCCCATTGGCCATCCTCGACCAGCGTGGTTTCACCCGACCGGATCTTCGCGATCTGCTCTTCCAGCATGGACTGGTAAAGTTCGTAGCCCACCTCGCGCATCTGGCCCGACTGTTCCTCGCCCAGCAGGTTGCCGGCCCCGCGAATGTCGAGGTCCTGGCTGGCCAGCGCGAACCCGGCCCCCAGCGTGTCGATGGACCCGAGCACGCGCAGGCGCTTTTCGGCCTGTTGGGTCAGGCGCTGGCGCGGGCGGTAGGTCAGGTAGGCATAAGCGCGGGTCTTGGACCGCCCCACCCGGCCCCGGATCTGGTAAAGCTGGCTGAGCCCGAACATGTCGGCGCGATGCACGATCATCGTGTTGGCGGTTGGAATATCCAGCCCCGATTCCACGATGGTCGTGGCCAGCAACACGTCGTACTTGCCATCGTAAAAGGCGTTCATGCGGTCATCCAGTTCGCCCGCCGCCATCTGGCCGTGGGCGGTGACGACGCTGACCTCGGGGACCTCGTCGCGCAGGAAGGCCTGAATCTCGGGCAGGTCGGCGACGCGGGGAACCACGAAGAAGGACTGCCCGCCCCGGTAATGCTCGCGCAGCAGCGCCTCGCGCAGGGTGACGGTATCGAACTCGCTGACGTAGGTCCGGATCGACAGGCGGTCCACGGGCGGCGTGCCGATCACCGACAATTCGCGCACCCCCGACAGCGAAAGTTGCAGCGTGCGCGGAATGGGCGTGGCCGTCAGGGTCATCACGTGGATGTCCGTGCGCAGCTGCTTGAGCCGTTCCTTGTGCTGCACGCCGAAATGCTGCTCCTCGTCGATGATCAGAAGCCCGAGGTTCTGGAACTTCACACTCTTGGCCAGCAGGGCATGGGTGCCCACCACGATATCCGCCGTGCCCTTGGCCATGGCGTCGCGGGTCGCCGCGGCTTCCTTGCTGCCGACGAAGCGCGACAGCGCCCGCACGTTGACCGGGAAACCGCGAAAACGGTCGGCAAAGCTCTGGTAATGCTGGCGCGCCAGCAGCGTCGTGGGCGCGATCACGGCGACCTGCACCCCGGACATGGCCGCCAGGAAAGCGGCACGGATCGCCACCTCGGTCTTGCCGAAGCCCACGTCGCCGCAAATCAGCCTGTCCATGGGGCGGCCCGATTCCAGGTCCTCGGTCACGTCCTCGATGGCCTGCAACTGGTCCTCGGTTTCCTGGTAGGGAAAGCGCGACAAGAACTGGTCCCACATGCCCTCGGGCGGGGTCATGGCCGGGGCGGTGCGCAGCTCGCGTTCGGCGGCGACCCGGATAAGCCGTTCGGCCATCTCGCGGATGCGTTCCTTGAGCCGCGCCTTCTTCGCCTGCCAGGCGCCCCCGCCCAGCTTGTCGAGCAAGCCCTCCTCATGGCCGTATTGCGACAACAGCTCGATGTTCTCGACCGGCAGGTAAAGCTTGGCGCCCTCGGCGTATTCCAGCACCAGGCATTCATGCGCGGCCCCGGCGGCGCTGACCACCTCCAGCCCCAGATACCGCCCGATGCCGTGATCGACATGCACCACCAAGTCACCCGGCGTGAGCGATTGCGTCTCGGTCAGGAAGTTTTCGGCCTTGCGCTTGCGCTTGGTCTGGCGGATCAGCCGGTCGCCCAGAACGTCCTGTTCCGAGATGACAGTGAGGCGACCGTCACCCTCCGGCGCCTCGAAACCGTGCTCCAGCGCCCAGACCACGAGGTGCAGCCCGCGACGGCCGATACGGCCGTAATCCGTCACCGGGATCGCCTCGGCCAGGTCTTCGTCCTCGATCAACCCGGTCAGGCGTTCCCGCGCGCCATCGGAATAGGACGCGATGAGGACCGGGCCCTCTTCGAGTTTCGCACGAATATGATCCGCCAAAGCCCCGAAAAGGCTGACGCTTTCCTGCTGACGCTCGGGCAGGAAATTGCGGCCCACGCGGCCCCCCGCGTCGATCACCCCCGGCCCGGTGGCCCGCGGCAGCGCCGAGAACTGCAACCGCCGCATCCCTTTTGTGACGGCCTCCCAGCCATCGGGATCAAGGTAGAGCGTTTCGGGCGGGGCGGGCTTGTAGACGGTATCAACCCGACCCTTGGCACTCATGGCCTCGCGCCGCGCATCGTATTGATCGGCGATCGTGTCCCAGCGCGCCTGGCGCTGCGCCGCGCTATGATCGTCGAGCGTGATGGTTGCGCCGGGCAGGTAGTCGAAGAGCGTTTCCAGCCGGTCATGGAAAAAGCCCAGCCAGTGTTCCACCCCCTGGTGCTTGCGGCCCGCGCTGACCGCCTCGTAAAGCGGGTCGTCGCTGCCCGCCGCGCCGAATTCCAGCCGGTAGTTCTGCCGGAACCGGGTGATCGCCGCCTCGTCGAGGATCACCTCGGAGACCGGGGCTAGGTCCACCTTGTCCAGCGTCTCGGTCGTGCGCTGGCTGGCGGGGTCGAAGCGGCGCGCACCATCGAGGACGTCGCCGAACAGGTCCAGCCGCACCGGCCCGGCATGGCCCGGGGGATAGATGTCGATGATGCCACCGCGGATGGCGTAATCGCCCGGTTCGGTCACGGTGGGAGCCTGGGCAAATCCCATCCGCACGAGGAAACCGCGAAGGGCCTCTTCGTCGATCCGCTCGCCAACGCGGGCCGTGAAGGCGGCCTCTTGCAGAACCGCACGCGCGGGAATGCGCTGTGTCGCAGCATTCAGCGTTGTCAGCAGCACGAATCGCGCGGGCATCTCGTGGACGAGCGCGGCCAATGTGGCCATCCGCGCGGCCGAGATATCGGCATTGGGCGACACCCGGTCGAAGGGCAGGCAGTCCCAGCCGGGAAAATGCAGAACCGGCATGGCGGGATCGAAAAAGGCCAGGGCGGCGCGCATGGCCGCAAGCCGCTTGTCGTCGCGGGCGACATGCACAACGGGGCCGCCCCGCCGGGCGACTTCCTGGAGAACCAGGAGGGCATCGAACCCCTCGGGGGCGCCGCCGACAGTGATATGATCGGGTGCAGTCATCAGCGCCTCACCTACCCCGCTGCGGCGCGGTGTCAATTCGCATTGGTCAGAAGCCGGGGCTCACGGCAAGGTTCTGGTACATGCCGAACATGGCGGTGACGAAGATCGACACCATGCCGATGACCTGGGTCTTCAAGCGATGGCGGCCCAGGTGCCGGTGCAGGTCGTCGCCCGCGGGGCGTTCGGCCGCGATCCGGCGCGCCGCCGACAGGCTCAGCCCGCCGACCAAAGACAGCGGCAGCGCCAGAAGCAGCAGCGCCTGCGCGAATTCCACGCCATACCAGAAGCCCAGGATCGTCAGCGATGTCAGAACGAAGGCCAGAAACCCCAGCAGGATGATCCCCGAGACCTGGCCGATATGGAGCAGACGATCGGCGTTGATGCGCACCAGCGCCTCCAGGTCCTCCTGCGCCTTGCCGCCGTCACGCCGGGCCCTGGTGATCATGTCGTAGGGCGCGCCCAGCACATAGTGATTGACCGAGGACCATATCACCGCCAGCCCGATCCAGAACCAGAGGTTCGAGAACGAGCGCATGTCGATCACTTCGAAAAGGGTGGATGTCCAGTTCACGGGGTATGGCAGCCTGTGATGTTTTGCGGCAACCTAGCGATGCGCCCCGGCAATGCCCAGCCTTGAGCCCGGCAAATTTCGGTGCGATCCCGCAGGTGTGACTGAAAGGCCAAGACCATGACCCAGCCCCGATTTCCCGCTGCCCGGCCGCGCCGGCTGCGCGCCACGCCAGCCCTGCGCGCCATGGTGCGCGAAAGCACCCTTTCGCCGGCCGATTTCATCTGGCCGGTCTTCGTGATGCCCGGCCGCGACGCCGAGGAACCCGTGCCGTCGATGCCCGGTGTCGTCCGCCGCACGGTGGACCGTGTCGCGCAGGCGGCCCGGCAGGCCCAGGCGTTGGGCATTCCAGCCCTCTGCGTCTTTCCCTATACCGCGCTGGAGGACCGGACCGAGGACTGCGCCGTCGCCTGGTCGCCCGACAACATCGCCAACCAGGCGATCCGCGCCATCAAGGAGGCCGCGCCGGACATCGCGGTCATGACGGACATCGCGCTGGACCCCTACAACATCAACGGCCAGGACGGTTATGTCCGCGACGGCGAGGTGCTCAACGACGAGACGGTCGCAGCACTGGTGCGCATGGCCCTGGCCCAGGCCGAGGCGGGCGCCGACATCCTCGGGCCCTCGGACATGATGGACGGCCGCATCGGCGCGATCCGCCAGGCGCTGGAAGCCGAGGGCCACCAGAAGGTCACCATCCTGTCCTACACGGCCAAGTACGCCAGCGGCTTCTACGGCCCCTTCCGCGACGCTGTGGGCGCCTCGGGCGCGCTCAAGGGCGACAAGACCACCTACCAGATGGACCCGGCCAATTCCGAGGAGGCGCTGCGACTGGTGGAGCGCGATCTTGGCGAGGGGGCGGACATGGTCATGGTCAAGCCCGGCATGCCCTACCTGGACATCTGCCGCCGCGTGAAGGACCGTTTCGGCGTGCCCACCTTCGCCTACCAGGTGTCGGGCGAGTACGCGATGCTGCGGGCGGCGGCCCAGAATGGCTGGCTGGATGGTCAGGTGACGATGATGGAAAGCCTCATGTGCTTCAAGCGGGCCGGATGTGACGGGATCCTGACCTACTTCGCCCCCGAAGCCGCCGAGGTGCTGGGCGGCTGATTCCAGCGCAGAGGAGCCTTGGAGCATCTTTGTGCTGACAGACCCGGCCCATCCCCCTATAGTGCGTCCAGAACGAGGCGGACGCCGCCCGACAGGCACGAGGCGACATCATGAGCATCTATTCCCGACGCGGCTTTGCCCTTGGCGCGCTGGCGACAACCACCCTTGCAGCCTGTGGCAACGGCATCGGATCGCGCGGCGGCGACCGGATCGATTCCCGCGTGAACACCACGCTGACATTCATGTACGATCGCTATCCCGGCACGCGCGACCTGGCCGACAAGGCCTCGGGAATGCTCGTCATGCCACTGGTGACCGAGGCTGGTTTCGGCTTCGGCGGGTCCTACGGGCGCGGCGCGCTGCGCATCGGTGACAGCACCGTGGATTACTACGCCATCGCGGGCGGAAGTGCCGGCTTGCAGGTGGGCGCGCAGCAGTATTCCCACGTCCTTTTCTTCATGACCGACGAGGCGCTGATGGAATTTCGCACCTCACCCGGCTGGGCGCTGGGGGCGGATGCGGAATACGCGGTCAGCCGCGAAGGGGGCAACTTGCGGGCCGAGACGACCACATCTCTCGCCCCTGTCATCGCCGTGATCTTCGCCCAGGCGGGTCTGCGTGTCGGTGCCACCCTGGAAGGAACCAAGTACACCCGCATCATCCCCTGATATCAACGGGCCTGGGCGCCGCCTTCACAGGCGCAGCCGCTCCCCACGGGGATCGAACGGCGGTTCGGCCAGCACCACGCCGCGATGCGGCCGACCCAGGATCATGACGTCGACCGCCTGCCCCGGTGCCACGCCACTCAGGTAACCAAGCGCGAGCGACATCCCCACGGAATATCCGTAGGTGCCGCTGGTCACGCGGCCGACGGGGCTGCCGTCGGGCAGGAAGATCGGCTCGCCGCCACTGGCATCAGCCGCCTCGACGTCCTGGACATGCACCAGCATCAGTTCTTCACGCGGCACTTCATCCTTGATCTGCAAATATGCGCTCTTGTTGAGGAAATCCTTTTCCAGCTTGACCAGTTGTTCCAACCCGACCTCTTGCGGCCAATATTCCGGGCTGTATTCCCGGCCCCAGCTGCCATAGCCCTTTTCGACCCGCAGAGACATCAGCGCACGGCTGCCCACCGGCCCGCCCCCCTCGGCCGCGGCCGCGGCCAGCAAAGCCCCGTAAAGCCGGGACTGATCCTCGGTCGCGCAGTGCAGTTCCCAGCCAAGATCGCCCGTGAAAGACACGCGCAGCGCCAGGCAAGTCACGCCCGCCACGTCCATCCAGGCCGCGCGCATGAACGGCATCGCCTCGGTTTTCAGAGACGTATTCGTCAGCGTTTGCAGCGCTTTGCGTGACGAAGGTCCGGCGATGTTGAAACCGCAATAGGCCTCGGTCAGAGCCTCGAAAGTCGTCCCCTCGGGCAGGGGCACCATGGACCAGAACCGTTGGTGATAGCGTTCCGCCATACCCGAACCGATGACCCAGAACTCGTCCCGGGCGAGCCGTGTCACGGTGAAATCCCCCGCGACACCGCCCCGGACCCCGATCAGGGGCGTCAGACAGGACCGGCCAACGGATTTCGGCATGGTGTTCGCGAAGACGGCATTCAGCCAAGCCTCGGCCCCCGGCCCCGTGACCCGGTATTTCGCGAAGTTTGAAATATCAATGACACCAAGGGAGTCCCGCAGCATCTTCGCCTCTTTCCCGACGCTGTCGAACCAGGGCTGGCGGGTGAACCCGGCGCTGTCGGGTGTCCCGGCGTCGAAATAGGCGGGATGTTCCCAGCCGTAATTCAAGCCGAAGACCGCACCCAGTGCTTTCTGGGTCTCGTAGACAGGGCGTGTGCGCACCGGGCGGCCCGCCGCGCGTTCCTCACCCGGGAAATGGACGGCGAAACGATGGGCGTACTGGTCCTCGACCCGCGCCTTGGTAAAGGCCTTGTCCGCCCATTTGCCGAAGCGTGCCACGTCCCAGGCGAACATGTCGTAGCGGCTTTCCCCGGTGGTAATCCAGTCGGCGGCCATCAGCCCCATGCCGCCCGACTGGCTGAAGCCGGGGATGATTCCATTGCAGCAGAAGTAATTGCGCAGGTCCGGGTGGGGGCCGAACAGAACGTTGGCATCGGGCGACCAGATCATCGGCCCGTTGATGACCCGCTTGATCCCCGCCTCGCCCACGGCCGGAACGCGGTCGATGGCGCGCATCATGTTGTCCTCGATGCGGTCGAGATCGTCGGGAAACAGGTCATGCGCAAAATCCAGCGGCGTGCCCTCTTCGGCCCAGAACCGCACGTCGCGTTCATAGGCGCCGATCAGCAGGCCGTGGCCCTCCTGGCGCAGGTAGTATTCGCCGTCACGGTCGGCGACCGAGGGCAGGCGCCGGTCCAGACCGGCGATCTGGGCCATTGTCTCGGTCACGAAATACTGGTGCTCGGTCGGTTGCAGCGGCAGTTCGATACCGGCAAGAGCGGCCACTTCGCGGCCCCAGAGACCGGCGGCGTTCACGACCCAGTCGGTGCGGATCTCCCCCTTCGGGGTCTCGACGATCCAGCTCCCGTCGGGCTGCTGCACCGTTGCCGTCACGGGGGTAAAGCGCAGGATCTCGGCCCCTGCCGCCCGGGCCCCCATGGCATAGGCATTGGTCACGCCCGAGGGGTCCACGTTGCCGCCCTCGGGCTCGAACATGATGCAGCGCACCCCGTCGAAATCCACAAGCGGGTGCAGGCGCTCGGCCTCGTCACGGCTGACCTCGTGGAAGTTCATCCCGTAGTAGCGGGCCTTGGCCTCTTGCAGGCGCAGCTGGTGTTCACGCGCCTCTGTCTGGGCGAGGTAGAGCGAGCCGGGCTGGAACACGCCGCAGCCCTGCCCCGTCTCGGCCTCCAGGTCCTTGTAAAGCTGCATCGTGTAGTGCTGGATGCGGCTGATGTTGGTGCTGTCGTGCAGGCCATGAATATTTGCGGCGGCGTGCCAGGTGGACCCGCTGGTCAGCTCGTCGCGTTCGAGAAGCACGACATCCGTCCAGCCCAGCTTGGTCAGGTGGTAGAGGATGGAACAACCTATGACGCCGCCCCCGATGACGACAGCCCTTGCATGGGTGCGCATTTGATTTCTCCTTCGGTGGACAACCTGCGGGGCGGGCCGGCCGATTCCTTTGCACTTCGCGACAGATCCTGTCGCAACTGGGCTTCCGCGTCGGACCCGGCGCCCCTACGCTGAGGCCAGGCAACGGGAGGCTTCATGAAGACGACAACACAGGTTCTGGTCATCGGCGGCGGGGTCGTCGGCGTGTCCGTGCTCTACCACCTGACCAAGCTGGGCTGGTCGGACGTGATGCTGGTCGAACGGTCGGAGCTGACCAGCGGATCCACCTGGCACGCGGCGGGCGGGTTTCACACGCTCAACGGCGACACCAACATGGCCGCGTTGCAAGGCTACACGATCATGCTCTACCGCGAGCTGGAAGAGATGACCGGCCTGTCCTGCGGCCTGCACCATGTCGGCGGCGTCACGCTGGCCGACAACCGCGATCGCTTCGACATGCTGGTCGCCGAACGGGCCAAGCACCGTTACATGGGGTTGGAGACCGAGATCATCGGTCCCGAGGAAATCTCGAAGCGCGCGCCTGTCACCAATACCGACGGCATCATCGGCGGGCTTTACGACCCGCTCGACGGCCACCTGGACCCTTCGGGCACCACCCATGCCTATGCCAAGGCCGCGCGGATGGGCGGCGCCGAGATCGTGCTGCACACCAGGGTCACGGCGCTGGACCAGCGCGCCGATGGCACCTGGGACGTGACCACCGACAAGGGCGTGATCCATGCCGAACACGTGGTCAACGCCGCGGGCCTCTGGGCACGCGAGGTCGCGGCGATGGCCGGCGTCTATGCCCCGCTGCACCCGATGGAGCACCAGTATCTGGTGACCGAGGAAATCCCGCAGATCGCCGAGATCATCGACGCGGGCGGCGAACATCCCCATGTCATGGACCCGGCCGGGGAAAGCTACCTGCGCCAAGAAGGCCGCGGGCTGTGCATCGGGTTCTACGAACAGCCCTGCCGCCCCTGGGCGGTCGATGGCACGCCCTGGGACTTCGGGCACGAATTGCTGCCCGACGATTTCGACAAGATCGGCGACAGCGTGGAGTTTGCCTACCGGCGCTTCCCGGTGCTCGAACGTGCCGGGGTGAAGTCGGTGATCCACGGCCCCTTCACCTTTGCCCCCGACGGCAACCCGCTGGTCGGACCGGTGCCGGGGATGCGCAATTTCTGGTCGGCCTGCGGGGTCATGGCCGGGTTCAGCCAGGGCGGCGGTGTCGGCCTGACGCTGGCGCAATGGATGATCGACGGTGAACCGGACCGCGACGTGACGGCCATGGATGTGGCCCGCTACGGCGACTGGATCACGCCGGGCTATACCCGGCCCAAGGTGATCGAGAATTACCAGCGGCGGTTTTCCGTCAGCTATCCCAACGAGGAACTGCCCGCCGCCCGACCCTGTCGCACGACGCCCATGCATGACATTTTCGAGGAGCTGGGCGCGGTCTGGGGACATCAATACGGGCTGGAGGTGCCCAATTACTTTGCGCAGGGCGACGAGCCGACCTTCGAAACCCCGTCCTTTCGCCGGTCGGATGCCTTCGCGGCGACGGGCCGCGAGGTGCGCGCGGTCCGCGAAGGTGTCGGCATCAACGAGGTGCACAATTTCGGAAAGTTCCGCGTCACCGGCCCGCGGGCACGGGCCTGGCTGGACCGGATCATGGCCGGCCGCATCCCCAAGCGGGGCCGCATCGCGTTGACGCCCATGCTGTCCGAAAAGGGCCGGCTGCTGGGCGATTTCACGGTCTCATGCCTCGACGACACCTGCTTCCAGCTGACGGCTTCCTATGGGGCGCAGGCGCAGCACTGGCGCTGGTTCATACACCATCAGGAACCCGGCGTAACCATCGAGAATATAAGCGACAAACTGACAGGGTTCCAGATCGCGGGGCCGCGGTCGCGCGACCTTCTCGCCGCCTGCACGCGCGACGCAACCGACCTCCGGTTCCTGGACCTTGCGCAGATGACAGTGGGCCAGGCCGCCTGCCTGGTGCAACGGGTCAGTTTCACCGGCGACCTGGGATACGAGATCTACTGCGACCCCATGGACCAGCGCGCCCTGTGGACGCGCCTTTGTGAGGCCGGTCAGCCGATGGGCCTTGCGCCCTTCGGGATGCGGGCCATGATGTCACTGCGGCTGGATCGGTTCTTTGGCGCCTGGATGCGCGAATTCTCGCCCGACTACACGCCTGCCGAGACCGGGATGGCCCGTTTCATCAAGTGGGACAAGGACTTCATCGGCAAGGCTGCGGCAGAGGCGGAACGCGACACGCCACCCGCCCGGACACTGGCCGTTTTCGAGGTGGACGCCGATGACGCCGACGTCGTGGCCTATGAGCCGATCTTCATCGACGGCCGCGTGCAGGGCTTCTGCACCTCGGGTGGCTATTCGCACTGGACCGGGAAATCCATCGCCTACGGGCTGATCCCGCGCGAACAGGCAACGCCGGGACTGGAGGTCGAGATCGAGATCCTGGGCGATCTGCGGCCGGCACGGCTGCTCACCGATCCGATCTTCGATGCCACCGGGGAGCGGATGCGGGCGTGACCGCGGCCATCCTCATACCGGCCGCGGGGGCATCCAGCCGCATGGCCGGGCGCGACAAGCTGCTTGAACTTGTGGACGGGCAGCCACTGCTGCGTCGACTGGTGACACTCTGCCTCCCCCATGGTCCTGTCTTCGTGACCCTGCCCGGTGCGGACCACCCGAGGGCGCAGGTCCTGCCGCGGGCGGCGAACACTGTCGCGGTGCCCGATTGGCAAACGGGCATGTCGGCCAGCCTGCGCGCGGGCAACACCACGATCCCGGGGGCGCAGGACCTGATGATCCTGCCTGCCGACATGCCCGAGATCACGGGCGATGATATCGCCCGCGTGATCGCGGCGCGGGCCGAGGCGCCGGGCGCCCTGATCTGGCAAGCCGCGACAATGGACGGCACACCCGGTCATCCGGTCCTTTTCGCGGCCAAGTTGCGGGATGAGTTCGCGGGGCTGAGCGGTGACGCGGGCGCGCGGCCGATCCTCGCGGCCCATGCCGGCAGGCGTCATCTTGTCCCGCTCCCTGGCCTGCACGCGCGACTTGACCTGGACACCCCCGAGGACTGGGCCCGCTGGCGCGAGTCCCGCAGATGAGATGACCGGGGCACCATGCGGCGCCCCGGCCCTGTTTTGCGGCCCGGGATTGCCCCGGGCGCAGCTGCATATCACTTCACGAGGAGCTTTGCCTCGTGCCGCTTCAAGGAGCGGCGCGCGGACTGGTAGCCGTCCAGCCCCGGCTTGCTGGCCAGTTCGGGGAAAAGCTCGAAGATCTCGTTGCGCTGGCTGTTTCCAAGACCCTTGAGGCTGTAGTCGCCGGGCTGGAAGCTTTCCGTCCAGCAGCCGTTGGACAGCACGACCTCGTGACGGTCGAACATGAAATGGATGTAGCTGGTCTGCATCGCATCCAGTTCATGCACCCCTTCGCTGCCCACCAGGTGCTTGGCCGCGGCCAGAACCTCGCGTTCCTCGAAATAAAGCTGGGTCAGGTCGCTGGCCACCAGCACGCGGTGGTTGGGCGAGACGACCATGTCACGCTCGGGCAAGCCGTTCCCGAGGGCCCCGGCCTTGATCAGGATCGGCTTGAGATGCGGATTGCGCGCCAGCTGCTGGCCCGCCATGTCCTTGCGGCCCGCCCAGCGGATTTCCTGGATGCCGTTGTCGCGGGTGATGATCCGGTCCCCCTCGCGCAGGTCCTCGACCAGCCGCTCGCCGCGCGGGGTGGCAATGGTCGTGCCGGGCGTGAAGCAGGGAATGACATTCTCGATTTCCTCGAAGGTCATCGTGGTGCCGTCCTGGAAGAACACCCGCCCGGATTCGGCATCCCCGGCCCCGCCGCCGACGCCGGGATCGGCATAGTCGATGTTGAGGACATTGGACCCGGTCAGGTCGAGCACGTCCCAATCGTCGGATTCGCCATCGCCATCCAGGTCTGGGTCCTCGCCGCCGACAACCACGTCGCCCGCGCCATCGCCGGGCGTGTCCACGATGAAGAGGTCATCGCCCAGACCGCCATCCTGTTCGTCGGCGCCTTGGCCGCCGATCAGGGTGTCCTCGCCCTCGCCGCCGCTCAGGCTGTCGTCGTCGACCCCACCGTCAAGGTAGTCGTCGCCGGTGCCGCCGAACAGCGTGTCGTCGTCATCGGCCCCGAAGATCGTGTCGTCGCCCGCCCCGCCGAACAACGTGTCGTTGTTGTTGTCGGTGACCAGGTCTTCGCCCGGGTCGTTGCTGTCGCCATCGCCGTCCAGATCGTCGGGCAGGTTGAGCACATCGGCCGGCCCCGGCGGCAGCCCGCCATAGATGGTATCGTCCCCATCCCCGCCGTATATCTCGTCGTTGCCTTCCGACCCGGTGATCGTGTCGTCGCCCGCCCCGGCCTCGACGTAGTCGTCGTCGAACCCGGTGCTGATGTGATCGTCGCCGTCCCCGCCGAAGACCGTGTCGTCGTCATCCCCGGTGATGATGGTGTCATTCCCGGCACCGCCGGTGACAAGGTCCTTGTCGTCGTGCGGGTCGGTATCCGCCGGATAGACCCCGGGGTAGCCGACATCCGGGTTGGGCAGGACCAGATCGGAACTGGTGTCGATGTAATCGTTGCCGTCGCCGCCATCGACCGTATCGCTGCCGTTGCCGCCGAAGATGCTGTC